>Ga0209671_1000178_pt1 | contig 34099 bp, 25 predicted proteins | sample WorMetHERISLAND2_2_FD_187401 | JGI IMG/M metagenome (GOLD analysis project Ga0209671, IMG submission 187401) | Marine gutless worms symbiont microbial communities from Max Planck institute for Marine Microbiology, Germany - Olavius geniculatus... | ecosystem: Host-associated > Annelida >...
TCCATAAATTCGAAGGGGGTCACCACGAGGACGCTAAATGAGAGGGGGTTGGGCAAAATTTGCAATTTTTGGCCAATAAGTCGCTGTATCTCAGTAACGGTGCGAGACTGGGCCTAGGTTACTATTTATTACTAATAGAAAGTCATACACTGGCTCTCGATTGGTGCCGAATTCAATGACCTTGAATGACCTTGAACTCCAAAATAAGGGGTTTTATGGATTTTTTGGCGATATCGGGCTGCGACACAAGTCTATATCATTCACAAGGTGGCGCCACGTACGGAACTATCGTTATGCGATCCAGATAGAGAATTTGGTATTTGTATATTAACTTAGCGTGAACACCCCAATTTTTAGCTGAACTATTGAACCGGAACTGCTATAGGCTTTCGCACATCTCGTGAGCATTAGCTCAAATTTCTTGTTTTTAATTGTAATTTTATGTATATGCTATTTTTAACGAAATAAATGGAGCTGAAGATAGAGATTTGCACATTGTATCTCAAGTATGAAGCTGACATTTTGCACAATTTTCGAGCTCCCGGCTGGTCTTTTAACAATTTTTTTGCAATTATACTGTAGCTTACGCCTTTAAAAAGCGCTGCCTGCAATCGTAGCAGGTGATCGTTGGCAGCTGTTCACGAGAGTCGGACTTGAAGCCGTTCCGTTAGAAGAAACGTCCAATGCGCTGCTAACTTTCAGACTGAAGTCTTCCTTTAGCTGACAGTAAAAAATCAGTGTCGAATTGTGCCGATCTGCGGTTTGCATCACGTGACAAAAGAAGCAAACGTCTACATCGAGTGACAGCGAGCTGCGTTCATCGCATTGTGTTACACGTATATAAGAGCTCTACTTTGCAATTCACTGTTTGCACTCAACTCAAGCGTTCATAAAACAACGTTACAGATCGCCGGTTTGGTCAAGATGTACTGTAGAGAGCTTTTAGTGTTGATAATGGAAGCGGAGTGTTTAATGTAGGCCGGCGTCGATGCGCTGCGGTTTGTCAAAGAGATCGTGCTCGTATTAGTCAGAGCGTTCATTGTGAGTCTGATGCACTTTGTTTTGTCACCGGGTCAGGTCTGGTCAGGTCGGGTCAAACGGAATCTGCTAAAATAGGCCACCACTTTCAAATCTTGTGATGAAGCCTTATGTACCGGACAGCGTGGTGAAAGCATAGTTGAAGTAAAAGCTCGGGAGCCATTTAAAGTAACTATTGTTGAGTGGGCCTACTGACCGTCTGCCCCAATGAACCTAGCTGTCATATGTGTAGAAAAGGTTACACAGGAAGAAATAAATCAACACTGTCCGTTATCAGTATCATCATCATCGTCACCAAAGACGTGAAAAGACGGCCAAAAATCACTGAATCTGACCAAATATCCAATCGATTTTGGTCGAAGTATTCAACTGTTTTTATACGTTGGCAATGTAACTGTGGCAGAAAAAAACGTGCACATTACTCTTATTTTTTTGTAATATAGAAATCCTGCCAAATAACTATAATTTCAAAAATGGGCTGAAATCACGACAAGAATGTCAGTAAAAGCCATGTTAATAGTTACACTTCGCACGATGTTGATTAATGTAACACATTTAAGCTTACATCTTTTGTGTTACCATAGGCCCTACACCTTTCGCAGATCTCCCCGGGAAGCCAAAAAAATCCGAATGCACCAAATGGAAGCTAGGGCAAAAAACATCATTATAGGTTTAGGTACCCGTCCGGCAACACATTTTTTCGGATAGTAAGAATCTGCTAATACACTAAAAAGCCTAGCCCGAAAAATTATAATATCTTGCTTTTTCTTGGCCTACCTATCACGAGGTGACAGTAGAGGTCACCGCCGTTCCCATACAAGACTCGTCGAAAACTTGCTTGAGATGAATTATGTATGAATACAGCTATTTTAAAGAAGAGCGACAAAGCGTAAGAACGTATTAGTTTATGGCAGCTGTTGAGAAGGGTGGTCATAAACCTGTCCGGGACGGAGCCTGTGAAGTGAATTGGCTGCGTGAAGAGAAGCAATCAACGTGGTCGACGCCAGACTGAACGTTCGCTGACCCCGAGTGACCTCAGCGCGCCGCAGACGTATTTGTGAATGGACGGACAGGCGACGACGACGTTATGAATGAAACGCACGGGCGGGCGGCGCCGCGTACACTATACAACTTCTCAATGCACGTGCAGACCTTAACCTTTGCCCGCGCGCCGTCTTTCACATACATATAACACCCAGAATACAGTATGACACTTCTGGACCGACCAACCATTATTATCTGTTAATACTTGTCGAATATTGCACTTAAGCTTGGAAAAATTGTTGTAGGTGCGCGCAAACGTTGCAGCAAACGGTCATCGCATACTGCCAGTTCGACCTACACTTTTTCAAGCCGCGGTCACACGTACACTAAAAATTAATTGTCGCAAAATATTGTTTAATTTTTCTGCGTTTTATCTCAGATGTAATCACACCTAAAACACTTAACGAATGTTCTGCGCTAAAACGTTTGCAAAAATGTACTAAAACATGTGTAATAAAGCAGAAAACGTATGCACGTTATTTTACAAGTGCTTTTTGTTGTGCATGTTGCCACAATCTTTAATCAATGCCCAACCTTTAAGTGTACGTCGTGTAAATTTTAAAAGCTTGCTTGAAAATTTGGCGTTTGATGCCCGTTTTTATGAGAGGATAATTACCGCGTATTACTCATCAATTTACTGCAGCCGTTAATTATTACGGCCGACTTCTAACCCATTATCTGGTCGTCAAGTTGATTTAGATCAGGCCACGCAGAGGTTACTGAAAATGAAGGCCACCAACGTTGTTTGGCTGCGGCGCATCGAACTAGAACCTCTGCATGCGTGGCCCAGTAACCCGCGTGACCGGCGGTGAAAACACGCCGCCGCCGCCGCAGAGCAAAGCAAAAAGATGCTAATGCATTTACTGCACAGCGGCTGTCATCTGCTGTCTGTCATTGCTGGAGAAAGCGCATAGTGCACAAAGAGCGGTCCAGCTGATTTCGTAAATCAGTGATTGATGTTGTCACACACAGTGGACGTCACTTACTGTGTCGTTGACCGCACATGTCGCAGTGACTAAGCACTGCCTTACGTCCCAATCAACCATCAGTAGATGGTTTATTAGGGTTTTATAAAAACGTTAAATATTCGCAGTTTCTCAATCGGTTTTAAAGCCAATTTAATCTACACCGTGTCTAGCAAAACAAGAGAATTGTTTTTTTTCAGAACTTTGTCAAATTTTTACCAAATATGATAATTTTTGGCAAGACGATAAAATTATGCAACGTGCACCTATTTTCCACCTCACCTTATTTGTGTGAACGCATTACAGTGTTAAATGCAAATACACTGTATTCCAAATTGCTACATTACGCTGATTTGTTGTCTGCAGTAAACGTTCTAGCGATTTAATAAGCACACAGTAGCTTAAACTAAAATATGGTTTACTGAAAAGAATTTTGTCGAAATTTATGCTCGAACTGTGTTCCGCGTACATTCAGACACAATTAAGCGCTTAGACGACGACGCCAATAGCTGATAGCCGCATCAACGATCAACTGGTCAAACTGCGTCCACTCATCGATAATGCGTGTGAAATTTCGCGTTAAAATTTTAAACGATTGCTTGGAAAATGGCAAACGATTTTAAGGGATACTTTTGTCGCACCCTATATAAACGGTTTTTAAATCATTTGCTTTACATTCGCAAAAATTTTCTTGCAACTTTTTAAAATAATTTGTGAATTTCGATCCGGAAACAAAAATTCTACACACTCCACTAAAATCTGACTACTAGTGTATAGCTGATTTGCCTGAAACTTCGTCAAAATTTGTTCATAATTTGCTGAAATACACTGCAAAATATCAGTTTAAATTTTATCTCAATATCTCATAATGGTAACGAATCACCAGAATCTACGAAAGAATTAGCTGCGAATCGCTAACAAAGTTTAATAACTTCGTTTTGGACCATGCTTAATTCCTGCAAAATGTCATCAAATTCCAGACATACAGACGCAAAAACTTTAGTCTTTTTCTGCGGCGGGGTAACGATATGTCGTACAGTATCTTCGTGACATTATTCATTGATTCGAATAGTGCGATTAAGTTCAAAACAATTACATCTGTCATTAAATAGGTCAATCGAGCTCTAGCTGTTACCGCAACTTGAATTAAAGATGTGGTTAGAGGCAAGCAAAAATGTTACACAAAGTCTTATTTTGCATGCATCTGCGACCCTAATCTTGCAGGAGCATTCGCATAAATCGTCCTTGGCCGGTGTCAGTTGACGCCCTTGTGGACAATATGAGAGAGTGCAGTGATTTATCTCATCAAAGTCATGACAATGTCAGCAGCTTTCGCTGGTTATTTACTGTGCAGCCAATGTACAGTAGGCAACCCACTTGCGCCATTCATCTGGCTGACTGTCATGCAATGTCCATAGCGTTTCAGGCTATCATTTATCGCTGAGCCACGACTTGCTGCGGTCTCTATGCGTCACAAGTTATCGCCGTAAAGTGTATTTATTAGACAATAAAAATTTTTATGAGTAAATGGCAACCCACGATAGTGACGAAAACCCTTACACACCACGAAGCAAACCGTTGCGAAGCGACATAGGCTTAGTTTCATACCATATTCCACAGTAATACATTTCCAGCGTAAATCAATAAGGCAACTCTGGTTTCATCTAGAAATACTATAGATGGGCAGTGGAATATTTTTTTGCGTATGTAGCTTAAATTGTAGAATAATTTAGCTATCAGCAGTCGGCAACTGTTACTACGACTAAAAATAACTCGTAATTACGTTATTAAATTTTGGTAGCCTACAACATAAAAAATTAATGAATGAAGCGATACAGAAGTTTCAACCTCTTAAACAAATTGCAGGCAGTTTTCCATGTTTATAGTGCATTATTTTATATTCTAATTTTAGATACCAAGTAAATTGAGCTTTATGAAATATTGGCCGATCACTTAGTGGCATCTATTACCTAAGCCTACAGCATCAAATTTGCATCACAACGAGTAAGTAAGTAAGTAAGATGTGGATTAATGTAGCGCATCAACACCAGAAAGCCTCTGATGCTCTGCTCACATTTTGCTGTGAAAAGCTAAACGCGTGATTGGTGTGTTATGGCTGTTACAGCGACGGGCTCGTCTTTGCCTCTGCCCACGGTGCTTTGGTCGCAGCGGTCAAGTGTCTGGTGGCGCCTAAGCGGCGTCGCTGGGAACCCGGTCAACTGGCAAGACCGTCCAGTCACCGAGCTGCCGTTCGTCAACAGCAAGCCGAGCAGACTGACGCGCGGCGCAGTGGACTATGACCGCGTGTCTGGAATGGTTTACTGGTCACAGTCGGCTGCCGCTGCTAGCGACAGTTCAGCTTCCAAGTCGTGGTCGATCGCAGCTCAGCCGATCATTGATGCCGTCAGATGGAAGTCAACGTCCGTCGTGCAGTTCCTGGAGTCGTGGAACGTCGGAGGTCTGGCCGTCGACTGGTTCACTGGAAACGTTTACGTCACTGAGACCGAAGACCAGCTGATTGCAGTCGCACGCTATGACATCTACCAAGAGGACATGTATCGTGTCATCATCAACTCAGGACTGGCTCGGCCCACCACCATCGCTCTCGATCCGTACCTCAGGTAGGAAGCCAATCTGTAAGTTGCAAACTGACAATCGGTTAGCGTTCTTTTCGTTTTTGTTTGTTTTTAGTCGGAATCTCTTTTGGCTGCGCAAACGATTCCGCCCTTTTTACACGTTTTTCCGTAGTCTAGTCTGTTTGTCTCTCTTCCGTCTAGTTGGCCGGGTTCCCAGCGGACTTTGTCGCAAAGTCGGCGTAATGGAATTGGGCTCAACCGTACACTGGATCGGATGTCGTGATAGTAACGAAGTAATGTTGATGATGACAATTCGTAGGCGAATATTCTGGCTGGACACTGGGGCATCAGACAGCGGAAGCAGCATCAGTTCCATCCACTCGTCCAAGATGACTGGAACAGATCGTCAACTGGTTGTGCGTGCCGACGCCGCGAACGTCCGTATGGTCGGACTATGCACCGACGTTAACCGGCGACGTCTGTACTGGGCCGAGCCCGAGTATGGCACCATTGCCACGTCTGATTACGACGGAAATGACGTCAGGCGCTTTCCACTTCCGCCGAGCTTCGCCAGTCGCGTGCTCAGCCTGTCAGTTGGCGCGGTCAGTGCTTCTTAGTTATATTCTATAATTGCGGAAATGAAACAATTCGATCACGTTTAATAAATTGCCATGCTGTCAACCAGTGGTCATTTTCAGTCGATTCGGCTGTGCTATTATTTGTCGTCGGATCTAAATTTAGAGTTTTTGAATGTTATTAAGTGATTCGAAGCGTTTTGGTGCATTTTTTGGAACAGCTGTTATTTTGAATTTCGATGTATGATTATTTCGATACGAGTTCAGGGAAACGGCATTTAAAAGGTTTGTTACTTTGTTGCATGTGTCTGTATAGGATCGGTTGTTTACTACAACCGGGGACCATCTGCGGTTGGTGATGTTGGACCATGAGAACCCATCACGTCTACTGACCGCTTACGACATTGACGCATCGCTCGGTGATGTCACGGTTATTGATGACGTCACACCAGATCACAGACCACCTGGTCAGTAAACTGTCGCAACTCGCGCACGCAACGTAAATACCCAGCTTACGCGACGCACGCAACTTTAAACGTAGTCGCAAACGACGAACATAAACACAGATAAATGTGCACGTTAGTGCATCTAGTACGCAAACGGTGGCCTGTTTAGATGCGAGCAATTACTTGACTATTTGATTCACGGTGTAGGCCTACGTATATAATTCACATCACCCTTTTACCAACGCCGTGAGAAATTATTTATAGTCGTATCCGTAGTTGTGCATATTATCGTATACCACAAAACACGTTTTTTGGTATGCATGCTGGCAAAAGTTTAGTAGCTGTAATTTTTATGGTAATTTGCAAATAAACAACTATGGAAAGTCGTTAGTAGGCCTATGCTTAGTACCATATGTCACGCGATGGCATGACGTTACAATAACTTGTCGGTTTATTTATTTTTTATTATAAAAATCATAAAACTGCACACAAAGTAAAATGTGATATGGAAAGAAAGAGACAGAGACTCGTTTCTGGTTTTACTACGTTAAGCCCGGATGCGTTTTGATGCGTATTGTAGCCTAATATCCTAGTTGTGTCGTAAGTCGTCGGTAGTAGATGCTATAGCATCTGGGCGCACATTATATCCGCTGCTATACCGTGATTGCAGTATTGCATGACGGACACGTAACGACGTATTTCTCTATAGAAGTCGACGCATATCATCGTATAATGCGTCTGTATCGACGACATAAAATGCTAAAATGTCGTCAGTGCACAGAGCAATTAGTGACGGGAGGGCCAGCAGGGCCAGCAAACGCTAAGGCCAGTTTGTGCTAACCGCATAGAGATGGGCAGCTTAACAATTTTCGAAAATGTTCCAAAGGAGAAAAAGATCGTATTTTAACTCAAACGCTTTTCGTATACCGCTACTGTCAAATCGTGTTTCTTCAAACAGTTTATGTTTACGTTAGGATGAAGATAATATGCGCAATCACCCGAGGTAGAGAAGATACGATGCACGTTGCCCACATAACGCAAAATATCACGAAAACGGGAAGCGTCTTTTGTGCAGTTAGCGAACGGTAGGATGAGTGAGTTTTTTTGAAATTTTAAAACTTATATAAACAATAATTTTTTCGATCAAGTGTATCGTCAAGGATCCTACCGTTTTTTTCACACAGACTATGTGAATTATTTTTCTGCTGCGGCGCCTCTCTATTGGCGCCAACGATGTCTGGACAGTGCGCTTTAAGTTGTAATCAGCAGACCGATGACCTTCGTCTGAGTTCAAATGCGAATACAACTCATTAGCATTCGTATTAAGTGCGGTCATTGCCGTATCCTATAGATTTTTTATGTTCTTATGTATGGGTATTGCTGAGCCAAGTACAATGACTGAGTGTGTTGTCTGATCTTACAACCACATTATATGTTTGGACATTCGGGCGTTACCATGGCTTGCCGCTCAGAGTCATGTACTGGCCATCGTAAGATGTCCGTCCGTCTGTCTGTCTGTCTGTCTGTATTTCCGCCTGTAACGTTTATGTATCTTGGTCGCATAAGTTGGGCTGTTTGAAAAAAGTGCAGAAATGATTAGCTTAGGGTATTTGGCCTGGAAGGCGAACATCCGCGACATATAGTACCAAGAAATTAAACATCTCCAAATTTTAGATGAAATAACTTGTACGCGGCATAATGCATTCTATTTGTTTCTGACCAGCATAACATGTGACATCAGGAAGAAGCAGGGTTGTAAGCATAGAAACATCTCTCTGTGTTCGATGCCACAGCAGGGCGCTCTCCCATGTTTACGAATGTTTATGGTTAGAACTTCTGTCATAATTTTTTCATGCGTTGGCCAGTAAATCTTACGAAAGTCCGAAAGCCACTGATGCGACAAATCTTCGCTGAAATATATAATTTTGCTCATTTAATATTCATGGCTCATTCGCAATAAGCAGGCACGTTCTTTAAACCCATGTAGGCCCAGTGTACAGACTGAAACACTACTAGGCGTACGCGGCATATCAATTATAGCAATTGCGTTTATGGTTGTTTAAAAACGTTAAGGGAATGTCGTCCGTTCTTGCGGTCAGAATTTTTGTCTAAATCTCTCATGCGTGGGTAGAGGCCAGGGGGACAACCCAGACACAGCAGCATAAATTGTCTGGCGCAATACCAGACATTTTGCGGTCGCATGTGATCTCATTTCGACCGATCTATCAATCTCCTTGTCGAACAATGTATTCAATGTCAGCGCTGTGGGCGAGACACCGGCAGCGATACAAAACCATTCTTTAAGGTCGTGACTATATTATGCGGAATAAAAATGTTGCAATGTAATATTTCAGCTACAGGCTGTCGACGGCGACGAAAATATTTTTTACAGAATTCATGTAACCATGAACTAACAGATGTCAGACAACTATGCGACTTCGTTCACCGTGGTTTTAACGCGACCCGCTGTGTTCGGGCATACAAGTACACAGCTATTAAACACGCACATTATCCGTCATATTTCACTTAGTTGGATGTCGTATTTTTGTAAAAAGCGGACGTGCTCTAGCCTATATTTTGCGTGTATAGACGCACACCGTTACTCTTAACCTGTCAACAGTTTTGCACCGTAAATTGTACGAGTTTTTGGCTGCCGCTGCTTGACAAACTGTTTGTCATCTGTCTACTGTTCCATTGCTACAGCATAGCATGAAAACGACTATTAAATCACTAGCGTATTTTTGTCGTCTGTCCGTCTGTCTGACTGTCTGCGGTCGCTTCTTGGCAATTTTTATTTGACTTTGATTAAATTTTTTACAGTTGTTAGAGGCAGGACAATTAAAATTTAGTTTGGTAGAGGTCAAAATACAATTGTTTTTTTTCTAAATTTATCCCATTTTTGGTCACAATCCGCGGCATCGCTGTTAGTTAATTTCAACTCCAGTAGCAATTCAATGCAAGCCCAATAGTCACGTGACTTATGATGCCACGTGACCGAGATAGTGATCAAAAGTTCATCAAGTTATTTTGCTGTAAACGTGGCAGAATGTGACACGCTGGACTGCGAGCACTTTACTATCATCGATGAAGAAGGACGATGCTACTGTCAGTGCAAACAAGGCTATTCTCTTCAGCTCGATCAACAACATTGTGACGGTACTATTTGCACTGTTTTATTAACTAATTGATGAACTATTTATTGTCAAAAAATGGTAATAATTGCAGTAGTTTATCGTGCTGATATTTAAAATTCTTGGACCACTAAAAGCTTAGATAGACAGACGGTACGCCTCTGATAGGCATAAGTTCGCGATACGCATGTTCTATGTAATTGATCCATTGACTGACCACTCTGATGCACGGTAGGTATGATGGTGGGCTACATTTTAATAATATTACTTTAACCTAACTAAATAAACTTGAACCAAACCCAACTTTCGGCTGCAGTCTTGCGTTATAAAGCAAACGACGGTTTAGTGGATGCGATCCAATCGTGGTCTAAGCACTGCCTGGAATGGGTGAGCTCGTACTGCGTACTCGCTTACCCACTCCAACAGTGCGTCAACTAATACTGAGAACGACGACGACATTGGTGGCGGTGGTTGTGATTGCTCAATATGTGTGCTTGTGACGTTGCAGAGAGCGATCCGGCATACGTGTACAGCGTCGGCTCGTCGCTGGTGTTGGTGGACGTCGTCATGGATGATCGGCACTCCGACAACATCAGAGCGTGGCCGCGTGTAGTGCTGTCAGAGCGTGCACGAGTCCAGGCACTGGCCACACACACACAACACGCACTTGTCTACTTCAGCGATACCGACACTGGCGCCATCTACCGAACTAACCGCAACCAATGGCAACACGTCACAGAACTCACTGTACAGCAGCCCCACGTCGAAGGTAGAACAAATATATAACTCGTTACGAAAAACGTTTGAACGGACAAACTTTTCTTCGTTTTCATGCGGTTGATTTAGGAGACATAGCAGCATCAATTATGTACTTCACGGAAGTTGTTTTGCTTGAGTTTTTTGAGAAAGCCTACTGAATGTCCATAAATAACACAACGGTTTGTCAACCTACAAGTGTCGCTGATCGTCTGAGTTTGATAACAAACGTAAATCTTAACCACTCGGCTTCACGACTGCTCATCTCCGTGTTTGTATTGCCATACGTGCGTCGCAAAAGCTGACTTTTTAGAGACAGTGTTACTATTCATACTTTTACTCATAGCTGTTAGATAATTATTTGAGCCACCGTTTGCATTGATGTTTGAGTGCTTTTATTTTTACTGCTAAACTTTCTAATCTTCAATGATGTTGCTTTGTTATTTCAGTTTTTGTGATAAATTAATTGACTGATTGAGTGATTGAACTGTATGCCCGTCTTTGAACGTCACGTGACCCGGAAGCTGAGTCGTAAATATAAGCAACATCACGCAGTGTTTGCTGCGATGGCAGGGCTTTCTTGTATTAATTGCTTAGTATTAGGCCTAATGCCACTGCATGTAGGCTTATTGTATACATGTACTGTTATAATATTATACTGTCAGGGTTGGCGGTTCATTGGGAGGACGAGATCGTGTTCTGGTCAGATATGGAGCTCGGTCACATCATGTACAGTCAACTCGACGGACGATATCACGCATTTCTACTCACAGGACTCGTCAGACCAAAATCACTCGCCATCGACCCCGTCGAAGGGTTAGCATAAGTTATGATAAGTAATTAGTAATGAAGTGCTTTTTGGCCATAGGGTTTATACGGCGGCGCTGATCTCCGTTTTCTCAGTCGTCAGCCAGACACCAGCTTGCACTGCGAGACCACAGCCAGTGCATCGTGCAACGTGCCTGTTTACGTCCCATTTTTCGCAGACAGTCACTGCAACAGTATCAAGAACGGATGGCCAGGTTGAGTTGACCTGGGTGGCTGTCGACTGAGACTATGTGGGCGTCCGCCTAGCTAATCGACTGTACTAACTTTAACCCTAAGCCTGATTTTTGACTTTTTGAGGCGAACATTGTCGCACCCGGGAATGCGGTCTGTGAATGTAGCACTGTTGTCTGCTGTTGGCACGTGCAGGATGTTGTACTGGAGCGTTGGCGGCACCAGTGACGCAGCTCGATATATTCACAGAACGACGCTAGATGTCACTACTGCCGCTGATAGCATACAACAGTTTATTGACGTCAGTTCCGCTACAGCTCATGATGATCACAATGATGATGTCACTGGCGTGCAAGACATTGTCATGGACGTCAGAACGCACAGGTTTGCTTACTTAAATCTTAACCTCTAAATCTTGTGAATGCTAATTTAAGCAGAAAAAGCATCGGATTTTATTCGTAACTCTTTACCAGGCAGTATTGGGTGAATTATAAAAAAATTAATATCTGAAAACTATTCTTAGTTGGAATCTGATTATTTTAATCAGATTCCAACGTTGAAGTAACCAAGCAAGTAAACCCGTATGAAAACTAGACCTGCCGTAATTTTATTTCCATATTTTGATGCAAAATTTTTTGCTGCAAAATTGTTTAGAAAATATTGGCATACACGTTGGTAAATAAGATTAAATTCAGGCAATAGAATGACACATTTTGCTTATGTGGTGTTTGTTCTCATAGATTGTACTGGACCGATCCTGGAACTGGAAGCATTTTCTCAGCTGATCTGAAAACTCGTGAGAAACAGTTATTGGTCGCTGCTGAGCATTCTTCCCAACTCTACGGAATAACTGTATTTCAGGTACTTGATATAGCCTAATGTTCGAATATTCTGTCGTCATTACTACGATGCAAAACCATATTCTACACGTAACGTAATTTCGTCACAGATTCGCACCCTCGTACCAACTTCAACGCTTCGCGTCCGTAATTCGCAATCTCAACATAGACTTTTTTAAAACAACGAATTGGCACACAGTTTTGGAAACGTTTACAACAATTTGGTTCTTTTACGTTTTTTCGTTTTCGAGTTAGCAGTCCGTGTGGGACGGACAGAGTAACAGACTAGCAGCAAAACAGACGGACAATTTATAAGTCTGTTGAAAGACATATTCTACACGTGTTTTCATGTAATTCTTTATTTGATGCTTAATTTAATTTATCACGTTTTACTCTACAAAGCTCACATAATTTTTATTACAATTGATCTTTATGGTTTTGGGAAATTGTCTTTTTTACTATAGCGGCACAAATGCAAAGTGATATGTTTCATTTTGGGCAAAACAAAAAAAAGTTTAACTGGAAATAATCCGCTATGACACTGACGTGTGTTTGGTTGCGCAGAACTACGTAACGTGGACGAACGCATCAGAACCGCTGCAGTTTTTTGTCGACGACTTGGAAGGACGTCGAAAGGCAAACGTTCAGTTTAACATTTCAGAACCACTTCCGTCATATAGCGAGTCATATTCCGTTGCACTTCTGGACCGATATCTCCAGCCGACGGTCGACAGTACGTGTCTGCTGTGAAGTGCAACTTTATCGAAATGCGTAACATTTCTGTTACAAAACTGCATACTTTTAAGCACGCAGAATATTGTTATTATGCCAAAATTGTATGATCAAGTGTGAAACAAAACAGTTATATCGATATTATGTGCTTAATAAGTATGCGCAAGTAACACAGTAGCAGATTATAGATGTAAAACGTACCCTAATTTTGTAACTTCATTATTTACGTATCTGTAATTGACTTACAACCAGAGTGCCAGTGGTGTTCGTGTATAGTAGAAGTAACGTGCGTAAATAATCAGTTAGTTAATATGTTTGTGGAAGATGCTAATTCTAACGGTTGTATGTGTGCCTGGTGTCAGCTGGGTGTAAGTCGATGGATTCAGTCTGTCAACATCATTGCATCTCAACACGGCATCAGACCGCTGACGTCAGTCGCTGTAGCTGCGCCATCGGATTCACACTCAACAGCGCTGATCAACGCTCCTGCGATACCGGTCAGTACTAATAGCGTATCAATATTATAAAATTATACCTTGATAGTTAATATGGCAAGCGAAGTTACCGGCTTATTGTCAACATGATATGCAACCGTCCGCCGAGCTATGTTTGCATACCGACTACACTGCCGCAATCTTAACATTGACTTTTTTGAACAACGAATTGGCAGACAGTTTTGGGAACGTTTACAACAATTTGATTTTCTACAGCTTTTTGTTTTCGAGTTAGCAGCCCGTGCGGGACGAACAGACAAACAGACTGTATGTGAAACCGACGGACAACCCGCCATATGGGATATTAAAACCAGCTTATAATAACCGCAAAAGAGATAAATAAATTAGCAAATGAGAAAATGTATATAAACTGCAGGTGAAATGAAAAAAAGTATTGCCTGTTGCTTATTATAGCGCATGCGATTTTGAGCTAAAAAGCAACGACCCAGTTTTAGGTCAGACACGCTGGCTAAATGACTTGCCCTTTCGAACGACCCCTGACAGTGTCTAAGCATAAAACACGGTCGACCGTGGTATAAAGACTCTGTATTTTGAATGTATGCAAAGCTCTGCCTCTCGATGTAATAAATTATAGAAAGAGGCTCTACACACTGTAGTGTAGCGACACACTTGAGGTTTATTGGTGCTTTCATAATCGCTTTATTGCAAATTGTCCAGAGAATGCGTATGACAGTAAAAAATTATGTTTATTCGACGGCTCTTGCTATGTTGCTGCTTATCTCTAGCACTATGTTTGGAGTGGTATAATGGATTGACAACTCAAGCTAACGAATGACGTTGTAGATCTGGTGTCGGATTCGTTTCTGCTGTTCAGTGACCCCTATCACAAGGCAGTCTACCAACTGCCTACGACCAGCACTGACTCGTACGAGTACGAGTACACCGGTGACGTGCAGTCGTCCTGGCTGAGTGTACGCGGAGTGCCGATGCCGACTGATGCTCAGTATCCGGTCAGTGTCTCAGTGTCTGCCCAGCAGGCGATCGTCTATTGGATTGACTCCAGCGCTCGACGCATTCTCTCCAGCCACTTTAACACCGACCAGCACCGAGTCCTCGTCACACTGCCGACAGGTACGCCAATAACATATTTTTCAGAACGATGTTTTTGAGTTCTGTTCGCCACTAGATGTCGCTACGGCAAACATATCTTCATGTATATGGAAAAGTTTAGTACTGTGGTCTCTGCTCGTTGACTTATTTTGTTTTGTTTCAGCATTCATCTTAGTATGTTCAAAGGTATGTAGCTCGTCGGTTGCAGATGTCAGCGTTTGAATGGAATTAGTCTGTACAATCAGTTACGCTTGACTCTGTGCAGTCATATTAGCATCAGGCCTAGAGGATTTTAACGCTATGCGTTGCGTGAATTTACGTTTTACTTAACTTGCTTACAGGAAGTGCGGCGGACCGGTTGACGTTCAGCGAGGTGACTGAGCGCTTGTACTACACGGACTGGCAGAACGGAGTGATAAGTGTGATTGATGATGTGCTTCAGTCTGACACTTCACCACGACCGATCATCACCGGACTCAACCAACCTCTACCCATCACTGCACACCCGCACAACAGGTAGCCTACAATCACTTGTTACACGTGTGTCTCCAATTTCGTTATTACATTTTTGTCAAAAACATTTTACTCACTGTTCAGTTTTTCTACATACAGTTACATTGTGGCAAGGAAAGTAAAGCAGCAAGTTGTTGAAGTTGTATCTTAGCATATTGTAGTATGCACGTATGGTTAGCGTGAAGTTTGGTTTTGTGTGCAGAACGATATACTGGGCTGAGGTTGGAGTGATCAAATCTGCGCTGGATGACGGCAGTGACATAACGACGATAGCGACTCAACTCGGCAACGTAACCGACATCGACGTCTCGCACGGTAACGATAACTGCGACTGAGCGGTCGCATTAACTTTAGCGAGATAATTGCCACTGTTTTTAAAAAAGTCCTGTTTGAATGCTCGCCACTGGCTTGCCAAAAATTGTCAGAATATTTTGACTTGAATCAATCGTTAAACCAAATTTTGAAACCTGAATTGGAAAATCCAGTTCTGCTCGTAGTCAAGAATACCTGCTGTACTTCTGTTTTATTTTAGTTAATTAAAGAAGCACAAAAACCTGTCAACCTAAATTCCATTAAAATCACAACAATGTTACGAATCCACAATATTTAGATGATATTCACATAGTTCATGTAAGCCATCAAGGCTCTCAAACGTCAGCTAAGAATCCTGCTGTTCTTTGGCGATTACAGCTGACACAATACGACGTAATTTTGAATCGCACAAAGTCAAAGTTTATTGTGTTATTGCAGCTAGAAGGCCAGATTTAGTAGAATACAATGTTGCGTACGATGAAATGTTACTGGAATTCATAAATTAATGGCCACCCGTACAAGTAGACCTTGCCCTTGGCTAGTCGCTTAAGAGTTACAGCAACGCCAAGTGGGCGCCGTTCTCAGTCTGAATTAATCGAGTTTGGCTCCGCCAGCCCACTCGTCTCCTGACGTAGCCTAGTTTGCGCCGTCAAATAATTACTGCGTAGCGTGCGTGCATAGGCCACAGATTTCAAGTCTAATATATTTTCTCTGTGATGGCAGTGCAAAGCAGCTGAAGCACGAATATAGTAAAAGTTTATTAGGTTTTAATGAAAAAAGTTTTTATAACAACTATTTTTTCTCGCCCTTTACTAATTAAGTAATAATAGCGCATAAAATCAATTAACTTAATGCAATATTTTAAACAACTGGCACGAATGCTTTTGTTGGGCTGCGATGCATTATTACTTTGAGTGCGACTGTTAATAACAGGAAAAGCCCCGCTAACGCAAAGGGGAACGCGCAACAGCGGCGCATGTTTAAAAGCCCAGTAAAAATCAGTCGCCAGATGGCACCGGACGACCGACGGCTAATTAGCTATAGTTTTACTTGTACTCACCAGTGAGCGTGACCTGTTTTTCTCTGCCAACGCCGTAACGGCTGGAAATCGCAAATTTTTTCTACCCCCTATCATTTAGCGTTCGGGGTGACCCCTTTCGAATTTATGAAAAAAGTTCCTGAAACTAGAGACTTCTAGGCAGCTGACGGTGAAGATTTTATGATTCTAGCTTGCAACGTTTTTGATTGATCCACCCGTGTGACGGACGGACGGACGGAAAAACGGGCAGACAGACAGACAGACAGACAGACAGACAGAATTGCGATGGCTAAGACCCGCTACAGCAGTAACTGTTGTTGCGCGTTAAAAAATCAGTGTGAATACAAATTTTTGCACAACATTAGCCTATAATCCAGGTCAGTATTACAGCAACGTTATGTCAACATTAACGAACGCGTTTTTATAAACAAAACGCGATAAAATTCTCGTACTACATTTATTCTTGCTACAACAATTGATGCGTAACCAAATACGCTATGTCGCATAATACTTAATCAAGTGTTTTTGTTTGCACTCAAGGAAAAAGTAATTTACTAGCTGCCGTATGAGAGGGAGATATGGTGTATAAGAATTGTCTTACTGTACGAAAGAAATTAGGAAGAAAGATATTAGCATTCGTTAAAAACTGATAAGTATCATATAGGAACTTAGCCTACATACATAACGACACAGTGCTCACAAAGCGACAAACAGCGCTAATGAAAAAAATATCCGATATGAGAAAAAAATATCCGATATGAGAAAACGATAAGCACGAAACAATTCAATGTGGTAAAAAAAATTAGGTCAGAATTTTCCGCTTCTTTTCTGAATGCTAACTAGCAGGACCAACATGGAAAGATATGTTATGGTTGCAGACGAAATTCTGTACGCAGCGGACAGTCAGCGCGGCAAGATTGTGTCGGTGAATTTGACCGACATGTCTGTCACTGTGTTCTACAACGTAACCGACGACGATTTTCAGCTTCACGCTGTAGCTGTCAGCCAACAACACGTCTACTTCTCTGCCTGGAATCGCAAGTACGACTCGCTCAACTAATTTAATAGTAAACGTAAAAGACTGAGTTTTGTACTCGGTTACGAGCATAGGGTCCGAAGCTGATATCGGTCATGGCAGTTAACTCGCAGATGACGTAGCTGTAAACCACTAAACCCGGTCGTAGGTTGCCATTGCTTTTTCTTATTTTGTAGATCGGTCAATATTTGACAAAGGTACCGACAAACATGATAAGAGACTTTTGATTCACTGTGTAGATACGCGATGATGCTGCCAGAATTTAGCTGAATAAGAAATTATGTTATTTGTGACATTTCGCTCTGTGTTTTATATCTGCTTTCAGAGGCATCTACCGACTGAGCAGACATAATTATACGAAGGAAGTGGAGATGGTAGGCGAAGCAATTTTCGCGCGAATTACTGATCTCAAATACGTCGAGAAGATAGGTATGTCAGTTTTGAAATGCTTCAATGAATGCAGCCAATTTAGTATTTGTGCATTACGTTAAATCCGTATGTACACGCTATACTGTGTTGGCATAAAAGTATGTAAAACATATCTTCATAAAACTATGCAACTCCATAGACAATTAATACGTCAGCAATTGCCAAACTAATTGTTGTAATTTTTTTTACAGAAACGACACAAGTGGATGACTGTTAGTAATCCAGAACAAAATAATGAGTAAGCTCATTGATCTTTATTCACGAAGTCATCGTGACATTTTTGAGGGGAGGGGAATTTGCTCTGACTTGAAGGTCGTACATAATGACGTAGGAGTTATACAAAAGCGGCCAGTATCGAACGTTGTGTATGTGAGGTGTTTCTGTGTATGTTTCAGTGACAAGACATCCGAATAGTCTAAACCTGCTTCTGATCATTGGTCTGGCTGCACTCGGACTGCTGCTGCTACTGCTCTGCATTGCGCTGACGATCTGTCTGTCAGCCGTGGCTCGACGTCGTCGGCGCGCCAAGGCCTCTGACGACGTCGACTTCCAGACGACGCCGTCATCGTCGACAGTCTCGGTCAACCTGTCACCGAGCAGCTCGTCGTGCAGTCGCACCAGTGAGGGTTCAATTGATAGTGACGCTGAGGCGCCGCCGGCTCCAGAGCTACCACCTCTACCACCAGCTCTTCCGACTGTCTTCGACCCACCCAGACCAGTCGTCGGTGCACCAGCGCAGGAAGACAGCGACATACCCGCCGTGGTGATCAGACCGGACACTGTGATGGGTGGTGTGGGTACGGGAGTGGGTGTGGGTTCTGGTAAACCGTCGTGGACGCAGTCGATGCCAAGTGTTGTCGTCGGCGGAGTCCTCTCGGCTCACGACGTGCGCAGAGTTCCGCCGATGATCGCCAAGAAGACTGCCAAGGCACAGGCGACTGCCGCTCGCCCTCCACAGCCCTCAGGTCCCTCGTCAGAAGACCCAGTTAACATCAGCGTCACGATGACGTCAGCTGACCCGCTGCCAGGGCTTGGTCCAGAGCGTCCAAAACCGGCAGGACCCAGAGGTAGATACGTTCACATCCCGCCCAAGCTGCACCGCGAGCCACGTGGCTGGGCGCCAGCGTCACATGCCGTGCCGGCGCCGGTCAAACGTACCTGGGGTCGGGCCAAGGCTAAACTGGCGGCCGAGCGTGAATTAAATGCTAGCGTAACTGCGTCCAGTTCTTCACTGACTGAATGTGACGAGAACGACGTCGCTTCCAGCACCCTGTCTCTCATGTAAACTTGTTTCTACATTCTTTCTCTGTTCGCTCAGATGCTACGTCGACGTTTTACGAGCTTGCGTTTATATACAGTGGGTCGTAACTTCATCTGATTGTTCGACTGATTTTTACATTCATCGGCGTAATTTTCTAGACATTTCAATAAACTGGTCATTTATACATTCTCATACACCGCATTATCGTTTAAAATATTGTTTTTGTACATTTTCTGCAAACTATGCTAATGAGCGAATGTCGAAAGTCAGACAATTTTGATGAAATTACGACAAATCTGGTGGTAGATAAATAAGTAAGTAGCGTGAATGATTATAATTCCCAAAGCAAGAGAGTGTCATTGCACGAACACTGAGCAAACTACGAGGTGAGATATGAGCTGGAAAAACATGGGACCGCAAGACAGCCACGGACGGTGCGGAGGCGACGTGTTGAGGCAGACTGTTCCAGACACGAGCAGCGGCGACCGGAAAAGCTCGGTCGTCGACGGTAGACAGTCGGATGCGGCTGACAATCAGTGATGAAGACGAGCTGGACATCTGCTACCTGATAGCTCGTCGACGAATTATAAAGGTGCACACCAATGGAGACATTTGTACACGAAACTCCACACTCAAAAAGCAATGCACTTCAAAGCCTTCAGCCAATGGAGATGATGCAAGAGCGGAGGGTGAAACTTGATGTCATGGTGTACTGCAGATATTCAGTTCTAAAAACCACTGAAAATTACTCTGCATTTGCAGCAAAGTATTATGAAAGTATAAAAACGAGCAGTTTAAGTGGATTTTTGTAAAGCCGATCATATATCACATAACCAAACAAATGGTTCAAATAATTTAACAAGTGTGTTTGTGCTTAACAAAGACTTGTCGTGTGTATATTTTAATCTTTAGATTTCGATATACGCAAACTGGAGTGTGTTATGCACGAAAAGGTGAAGAGACAGTTATTGCATTTATGCCGTTCTGAAATATCTTATTTAATAGTAGTCTAGTTTTGGTTGCGCAGAACTACAAAACGTGGACAAACGCATCACAACCGCTGCAGGTTTTGTCGACGACTTAGTCTAGTTTTTCCTGCGTGTTTGTTATTTGTTTTCTCATATCAGAAATATACATGCGTACTTGCAATTTGTCAAATTTGACATACTGTAAAAAGTTCTCACAACCGCTAAACCTACCTATGTGTTGCTTGATCGTTCTTCAACGTTTTCCACTATTTATTTATCTTGATCATTAACCTAATTCAGAGTAAGAATTAAAAATTGTTTATTTCTCTGTGTTTAAAACTACCTTTAAAACAAGCTTTCTTTCCATCAGCCTCATTTCTTTGATTAGTCACTTCTGCTCTCCCCTCGTTTTCCAGATGTCACCCATTTCATTACTCAACGCTATACTCTGTTTCTCGTTCATATAAGGTCTAAAACGTACTTGTTAAACAATTTTTAACCATAGGTGTAACTATTTAGATGCCCACCGGACTGACTTTCAGGGACTTTTGACCATGCTACCAATTGATGTTATTTTTTGTTTACTTTTCTTGCTTATCCTTTGTTTTTGGCCACGTGCTATAGACTAAGCTGGGTACCTGTTAGTTTGTAGCGTACCGTATGTTATGCGTTATCGTGTCGTTCTGTGTGGTCGACTAGCTATCATTTTTACACGTACATGTTATTACCGTCAGTTGCAATGTATTATCAGTTGCTTAGATTACTTATAATTATTAACAGGCTACTACATACACACATAATGTGTGTGTTTACTGAATGTAGCGATATTGTACGCGTAGTTTATGCTACGTTGTGTTAAAGCAGTTTGCGTGAATTTTATGGGTGAAATGGAGGGGGGCGCCCGCAACTCAACGGCGTAGAGGCAAAGTGATGTTTAAATCTTTTGGCATGTAATCCACTTTGTTTTAAAACCGTAATATGTTTGAAAATGCAAGAAAAATAGCTGCGGCGATATTTTAGTAAGTAGGCAGATGAAACGCTAAACCGTTTTTACATAGACTTTAGTGAATTTGTGGGGAGAGCGTTCACTTTTTGCGAAAAATGGAGGAGGGCGCCCCCTGCGTTTCGACTCCGCTACATTCCTGGTGACACGAAGACGTTAAGACCGCGGAATTTTACGCGTAATTAAGTTACGAGATAGTTTTAATCTGCTTTTCTTCGTTGGCCGATTTGTGAATCAGGTATTGCGTCAATATATTTATATATCCGTGATGTTTTGATTTCTAAGTCTAAAGTCATTATACAACTGTCAGCTTTGATCTGTGTTCACGTTTTGTCACAAGCACGGTGCTCGTTTCACTGACTACCAGTGTCGACTCAGTGTCATTCAAACTAGAAAAATGTGTCGGTTTAGTATCATCGTATTATGCGGCCGTCCGCCGAGTTACACACTGCGCAACAATAGCCCTATAACGCTGACCTTTTAAACTGAAAATTGGTCCTCGGTTACTTCTGACCTTGAAAACATCCACGTCAATTTTGCCTATTCTGCGTTTGTTGTTATTGAGTTAGGAGCTCGTACGATATAGACGGACGGACGGACAAACGGACAATACCTGTAATTCGGCCTATTGTGACGGCCGCATAGCATAGTGCTCTTTTGTCACATGTGCTCATGTGTTTCTCAATGCCTTCTGGTGTGTCGTGTGGTTGTTGAGGTTAGGCAACTAGACTAAATAAAATGTTGTTTGTGAATTTCCGTAAAATTTTTTCGAAAGCTAGTACATGAAAAATGAAACAGTACGTTAAATCGATGATTTGCCACTCAGCCATGTTAGGACCAGATTGGGACATATTTGCGCTGTAATATTGTACACTAGCCTATAGGCATTTACTAACAACAATACAATGTACGACATACAATAAAACTCGACAACAAATGCTGCAAGAATTAACTTTAAAAGTTAAGAAGTCTATTCATGGCAAAAAAGGCTATGTCGTCAGAAGTGTCAGTTTTTTGAATGTATTTAAGAGAAAACGATACTAAAATTTCTGTTTTGAAACTTTCGAAGGTCTAAACTAAGCTTATTTTGTTTAGGCTTGTCTCTTAGGCTTGGCTCTGATCATTTTCAATAACTGTTTACGTTTGATACGCAAATTGATATTTAGTGTGTCCTGTTTGCTGTTTGATATTGATATTAATATTTGATACTTAATGTGTTGAACCATTGGTTAGAATAGCTTTATATATTTAGACGTGCCTTGAGAAAATACTGATGTTATATCGCATCTGAATAGATTTCATATCGCTACCGATTTGTCGCCAAATACTATCATAGATTCTGTATTAAGTTATCATGACACTGTAGTTTTTTTGTATGACTTCTTGTGAGTTTTTGATCAGCTATCTTACTGGTGGTTCAATAATTAATTATGCTTTATCAGCCGGCATCTATTAATCGAAGAAATTGTGTAATTATGCTTAGCGTGTAGCCTTTACTGTGCGAAAAACTAAATTTCTTTTTTGTAGCGGTATAGCAAAAGCAACACTGTCGTTTCTTGTCCTGTGTCAGCCTTCGAAAAAAGTTTTTGACGCCATTGTTTTTTTGCTGATATTCGACTTTTGTTATGTTTTTTTTTGATTTTTTGTTTTGTGTGAACAGTTTCGAACAAATTTTGATGAAATTATTTGGAATGTTGGGCACGACCCATTACAGAAGTATTTAAATTTTGGTGGCGATCTGAATTTTTCTCTAGATACTGGATCACTCGATTTTTTCAGCATTAGTAGATAGACCGTAGACTGACACTCCGTTGTGTTTTAGAGGTGGCAGCACTAGTCTTGACGGACATTTGAAATTTTTGATCGCTTCTATATTTTTGTGGCTGCTCAGTTGGTTGTCAATCCCGTATAGTTTGACGTCAATTCATTTTTGCCTAAATCTTTGTCTCCTTGTACCTGATGTATTTCCTGCTCTTATTATTTGACATAATGCATCGCAGATCTGCGTGAATAATTTTGTCTATAATATTTCAGGTTTATCTGTATTATCTGTTTATCTGTTTATCTGGGGAGAGTGGTAGAGTAGTAAAGGTAGCAGTCTTTAATATTTATTTCATTACAATAACAGCAAATGAGCATATTGAGGTCTGTGTGAGCGATCTGTGCTCTTGCTTATTCTCAGCATGCACTAGGTAACTCTTGGTATGTGGTTGCATATTAACAATTTGAGTTTTCATTCCTGTGTAATATCATGGTAACAGTGTAACTTATTTAAATATTTATGTGCTGGTACTCTCATGTGACGTATCATGTCCACTTATATAATTATGACGAAACTAGATGTTCGTTTTCGTAAGTGCAGAGATCTGTAGAGCATATAGTTCTATGCTATGCTTTTTATACGTAGCTGACTACACCTATATTGTAAATGTGTGTAATATATGAATGCTAACTGACTGGTTGACTTTTTCTATGTTGCATCTAAGACAATACCAGTAATATGTACAGGGTGGACGAAAAAAATATGTCTCCAACTTTTGTCCACATTTTCGCCAGTTATTTCACAATTTTTTATTGACACATTTTGCGAAAAATTTACAATAACGTAATAATAAAATATTTACCACACCTTTACACTTAAGCCAATTTTTTGCTGCAAGTACGTTGTTACATAAATTGCATGCAAACTGACAATCAACGTAGCCCATTGGTGTCATGCAGTTCACAAAGCATAATTTTAGCATAAGCTTACTGAATTTTGTAAATGTTCTTTTGAATTACAAATTTCCGGAACTTTGTCTATTGACACCACTAAGAATTCCGTTATTCAGAACCAGACCTGCACTACGTTTTCATATTTCAAATCCTGGCTAAGTTTGATCACTTTTAGGTAGCCTATAAAAGATTAACTCGTAAACTTAACCTCCGCATTCGAAACAAAGTATACACGATTTAACAATCAAGCTCGACAACACCATGCGAGTATAGGCCTATAGAAGTTAAGACTACTTAATTTTCGTTGTAAGGAAACGCAAATGCGCGTATTAAGGAGTATAGTTAGCAACGCAATGCATTTCATTTCACATGGACATCAAACGTCACTGTGAAAGATTACTCCGCGCGATGCGAATGCGGCTAGCCGGATATTTTTTTTCCGGCGGTTGCGCGTAAAATCTAATATCGGCAATTATTGCAATGGCTTAGGAGTCTAACCACACCTTATCTGCGTCGCTACACTACCTTGTGAAATACATGTTTTCAAAAATCACAATAATCAAAAAATCTAGTCTACAGACAAAAAGTGGCAATTGGGTGTGGTGTCGCAGCGGTACAATAATAAGATCGATCGGTGCTATTGGGTCGTACATAAATAGGCATATTAATAAGAATGACTCATAGTCTGTACACCGATAAAGGGTGTGGAGAAAAACAACTTATAGGGCTTGCCATATAGTTTTACTCCCGGTACAAGGGTGCGTGCAGCTGGCGCGGAACTGACATGTCACGATTACTGCTTTACACAATCAGTGACTCGAATCGGGTCACTGTGTGACAAAGAGTACAGCGAAATACGGCGTTGAGTCACGTCTTTTTGCGGTTAACACTACATTCAGGCTTATCAATATCTACTCCGGGACACATTTTCTTTTCATCGCAGAAAGGCATCTGTCGGCATTGGCGCAGACTGTAGTGTGAGCGAAGCGGAGTCTTCGTTCAGTAATCGTTGTCACCGATTAGTCAGTTTTTGTCGCTGATATTTCGACGCTAGTCTCAACATTATGCTGGAATCTGCTCCGCCGGTGAAGATAAACTGGTCGTCGTTGTTGCTGATGCTGACGCTGGGAGTCATGACGCTCACAGAGGTCATTCACGCTCAACGTACGTATGACGCCATGTTATGATAAAGTGACACAAAAACAAGATATTTATTGAAATATATGTAAAAAAAACTTACCAGTTTACAACTGCATGTAAAAACGATGTGATGATATCAGTCCTCTAAAACAGCAAAAATCATTTGGGTAACCTTAAATGGGGCTATGCATATGGCGTCCTTACGAGCTGACTTTAGTTGGTAATCACTAGCATAGTCTAAAGCTTTTTTCTCGCAGATATCTTTTACACAGACCAAGTTATAGCCTATTTTGTCCCAAATTTTGTTGTATGGCAACGGGGGTTGTTCGGGCAAAATGCGATTGGCAGCATTTAATGACCCATTCCCGAAAACTCCCCTATAGACGCAAAAATCTCACAGATATCTCTCACACAGACCGAGTTATAGCCTATTTTGTCCCAAATATCGTTGCCTTGGCAACCAGGGAAGATCCGGGGTAAAATTGAATAACACCATTAGATTGGTTACCCTCGAAAACCATACTTTAGAACCAAAAATTACGACCCTATCTTATACACAGCCAAAGTTATGACCGTTTAAATAATTGTTTACTTCTCCCTATAAACGCCAATAAATACGTTAAATATTATATTTTAATTTTCTAACCCCAAAACAGCACTTTCTTGTGCAGAACCGCGTCGTTTAACGTATTAAGCGTTAAAATCCTTTAAGGGGTCTGACCTGTGGGTGCGTTGAAGAAAAAAAGGCGTAAATAGAAATTTTTGCGTAAATTTCACCCATTTGCCGAGAAGCCCCCCTTTAAGGAATTTGCATAAAATTTTGCAGGACGGGTCCCCTCGCCGACGTAACTAACCGTGCCAAATTTTATCTCAATCGGGTCAGGGGTTTTGATTCTGTGGAGGGGTTGAATTTTTGGATTTCCCATAAGAAAGAGAAGTCGCCGTTAACACAGGGTTGAACTACCGTTCAGCCTGTGATCATGATGGTCATCCAAAATCGATGATTTTCATTTTATCTAAAAGGGCGTATGGAACTTTCTGTTAGTGATTAATAGCAACTTTGGTCCTATCCTTCATTGTTTCCGAGATGGTTGTGTGTCTAATCCGGTTCGTTAGTCTGAAGGTGTATACTGCAACATGCATTTTCACTAACTCTAACTCTCATTCTGCTTAACACTGACCTAACCCTAACTCTACTCTTAGTTCCAAGAAAAGGTGGAGATTGAGTCAACGTTTGTGGAAGTGTATAAGGAAGAATCCTAAAAACTTTTGAAGTATCAAACTTTCGGATTATCGAACTGTTTTCTTCTGAGATACGGCAAGATTTTTAGTTACAAACGGACGACAGAAACATCGTAGCTTACAGCTTAACGGTCGGCCCAGTTAAAAAATGCACATTTTTAGCATTCTCCATTTAACCCTCAAATTTGAAAATGTTTTCTTGCACTATATTGCCCAACTTTTGCACGTAAAAAGTTTTGACATTAGGCCTATTCGTGCAAAAAGGTTTTTCGTTGGGAACTTACTGTTTAACCACAATACATCCGTTACAAAGGGACGCCACAGCAGCTGCCAGCTTACTGAATGCAGAGCAAGAACGAGGAGTTTTATTCGTTGTAAATACGGATTAATATTATCATTAAATACGAAACGAAATGTCAGATTGTAGTAGGCGCTAACAGCTGCTGCAACACACCGACAAAGACAAAAAAAGAAAAAACTACAAGGCTGGAACTCGAAAATTAGACATCGAGTTTAGTACGTCTCCGCTCATTTATAAATTTGACTTTGACCTTTTGACCCCAAACCTAAACAGTTTATAGGCCTATCTGATAGAAGTTTTCTTATTGAGAATGACAAAATTTTAGAAATAATCCACGTTGCGCCTTTGCAATAATTTAGTCATGTTACGGCGCGATGGAATTTGTCATTGCTTTTAGTATTGTTACACGCTGTTTGACAATAAAGGTCGCTTAGAGCAGTCGCCAGCCAATAATATTTCACGGCGGTGGCGGAAGCATAAAATAAATGAATGACCGAGGCGACGAAACACTCCAGTGAAACCGCGTTCCTATTTCGGCGCTTGTCGGTCACCGTCCAACGCTTCAACGTGGCATGCTTAGCTGACACGTTCACAATTTCCGGATTTACACCGTGACCATTCCAGACCTAATTTCCGTAGTTTAATATCTCAGCCACCGGGAATAGAGTACCGGGGCGCTAAAAATAAATAAAGAATATTTCTTTTCGCTTAAAAAACAGCTTAATTTGGGCATTGTATATTGCTTTGATTGGCCATTTAAATCCACATGATGTACTCATGCATCCCTGATATCGTATACTGTAACATATCGTTTACAGAACTCTACTAATTACTTGTATATGTATCGTCAAACACATATTCGCACGCATTTTTTCTAAGTTTGCTTGTTTACGAGTCACAAGTTTGTAGAAAACAGACAGAAAGACAAACGAGCAAAACGCGCAATGCTGCTTATAGGACGGCCGCATAATAACCGAACAATGAAATGGACCCATAAATCGATCGATCTTCATCAAACGAGGCGCCAAAACGGCGTCGAGACAAGTGTTTGACGAGTGCTGATGACATAACGTGTGTACAATATCCTAGTTGAGTTGCTTCTGGTAAACAGCACAGTGGTGCATCGATGCGAGTCGATGAGAATTAAAACGTTGAATGCACGCTATTTACCCGAAACACGACGACATTTGTCACCCGAGCGTATATGTACATTATGACACATCCGGGCACTAGCACACACGCACACACACCTGCTATGACTAATACTATCACGACTATCTTACATCCTAACTAGCTGACACGTAATGTCGATAGCATTCTTCAGAACACCTGGTTCAACAACAATGAGCACTGCCATTGTTTGGCTGATTTTCACTCTCTCGCCGCTCTCACCGTCCATCGCTGTTCAATCTCTTATTTCAAAATTGAAATGAATGACTGATTACAAGACTGTATTAGGTTTAGGCTATGTCAGATTTTCAAGCTTTTCGTTTTTTTTTGCGGAGGGGGAGGTTGCAGTTATTCGACGATTGCACTCATAGTACTCATTTCTATTCGGTAGGCCTATGTCTAAAGTGCATAACGAGTCAATAACAGCACGAAGCAGACACGCATTATTAACCAAACCACAGTCCGACGGCCACAAAATGTTGCACACTTTAATCAGTGCCTGGAGTACAGAAGTCCGTTTAACATGGTTTTTGTTGTTTGATTGACTTAGGCCTAGAGGCTAATGCTGTTTTATTGTTCGTTTATCATTGTTCTATTTATCAGAAAAGGTTAGCTTTCTTTCTAGCATACACTATTAAAAGTCGTATGATCAGTGCACATGCGCAACTTGCTATGTGTACCTTGCAGTGCATCCAGCGGACAACTTGTCGCTGCCAGTCGTTCTGTGGACACAGAAGCCCAAGCTGCGTGGCATAGCCGGGACCATTTCCAACTGGCTTCCCCGCCACGTGTCCCAGCTGTCGTTTGTCAACACTGCTCCAAGCAGTGCCAAACGCGGCGCAGTGGACTACGACCGCGTGTCTGGAATGGTTTACTGGTCACAATCTGCTGCTGCTGGCGACAGTTCAGCTTCCAAGTCGTGGTCGATCGCAGCTCAGCCGATCACTGATGCCGTCAGATGGAAGTCAACGTCCGTCGTGCAGTTCCTGGAGTCGTGGAACGTCGGAGGTCTGGCCGTCGACTGGTTCACTGGAAACGTTTACGTCACTGAAACCGAGGACCAGCTGATTGCAGTAGCACGCTATGACATTCATCACGAGGACATGTATCGCGTCATCATCAGTTCCAGCCTGGCTCGACCCACCACTGTCGCTCTCGACCCTTATGTTGGGTTCGTTCTTTTTCAACACTGTTAGAATTATTTGCACGCTTTGTCGTAGGTTTAATCGTTTATTGCGGGTCATCGCAATAGGTCTACTAACATTGCTGTTGGACGGTTGTACTATATCACAGAGTAGAACTGCGAAAAAATTCTTCACTCAGTCCGCTGCTCTATCGTTACGCACAATACATTAATTTCATTTTAAGTAATTTAACGAGTAAATGAGAGAAAAGAAACTTAGAAGGCGCGATTTAATAGTTAGTCACGATGCGCGACGATTTCAACTACTGAACAGAAATGTATGGCAGCCGCTTGAACTGTTAACAATAATATAATAATTGATGTCGTGTCTTAGATAGACTGGAAGGCCGTTGCACAATTTTGGGCCTGCTGCAAAGCGCCTGACTCTGCACTGTCTGTAAGTTCGTCACATAAAAACATCCTCAAGTTAGCAGAACGCAGTCATGTTGTCGATTACGACGACGGTTTCACTGGTGTCTGTGTGAAGGCGACTTTTCTGGATCAACTTAGGAACTACGTCCATCTGGTCTGCCACGATGGCGGGAAAGAACTCGAAGGTCGTGGTCGATGGACATCCGGCCGTAGTACATCCGGTCGGTCTATGTGTCGACACGGACCGACGTCGACTCTACTGGTTTGACACCGAGTACCGTACGATATCCACCTGCAAGTACGACGGAACGGAAGTCATAAAGTACTCCGTTGCCTCTAACATTCAAGTCCTGAACTTGGCCGTTTACATGGTCAGTTTACGTACGCTTGTTTAAAACATTTGAAATTTGAATTAAAGACTGTCGAATTGACGTATAAATATAGCTTAACTCTTAATTATTTTACGACACTCTAGGCGTCATGATGCAAGTGTTCTCGAAAGTTGTATCATAGACGTACGCAGAGGACATTTGGGGGTTCACAGATCTACTGAACATAAAAAATGTTCCCAAACACAAATATTCCAATATTAGGCCTATGCTAAGACAGTTTTATGTTTGTTTTCCGATCACTACCGTATTCGTCTGTTTGTATAGGCCTTATGTCTTATACAGACAAATGCTTTATGCATATGAATCGTGATTCTTTTGGTTGTAGCGCTGCCGCTGCAATAATACCCAGAAAGAAAGATGAAAATTTAACTCCCACTTTATTGCCTAATCTTGCGTACGCCACTTTCTAGTAGTATAATAAACTAATTGAATATTTTAAGCTACGCTTCTGTTACAACGAGAGCCCCGTGCAACGTGTGCGTGTCCAATATAGAATTATTTGTTCGCGACAACCGCATACCATCAGAATTTAGTCGTCTTCGATCAGACGAACGCTTCTCGACTGTTGGCCACCGTCCCAGTCGACGCGACCATCTATGACGTCACCATCGTTGATAACGTCACTGAAAAACCCCCTCACGGTCGGTGCATTTTTAGCTAGCAAAAAGTTTAAATGTAGCTAAACACTAAAATGCTTGATAGGGCTGCTGTACGTTCGATTTACATATACAAGTCGGTTAGCTTCTTGGCTTGCAGACTACTAGCGATCGCTGTCTTTGAGACAGACTGGGACAAACAAACAGCGGACGCAGAAACGAAAACACCCACAAACACGTTCGTTACAGATATCAGATATTATAATTTTATTCCTATTTTTGTTTAGTGCTGGTGGCGCTGTTTTACCCGTCATTATTTTACTTTCTCAACTTTTTCTTCCAGGATCGATTTTAACAGTAACGCTGTTCAAGAACTAATATATGGTATCTGCATGTCTGTGACAGAATGTGATGTACTCGACTGCGAACATTTATGTGTCAATGACGGAAACGGCCGTGGTCATTGTGAGTGCAAACTTGGTCACTCGTTACAGCTTGACGGCCGACACTGTGAATGTACGCCTCATTCTGTCTGTTACTGTTGCAGAAATATACAACATTGCGTTCATTTCCCTAGTTGACGATCGCCGTTAATAAAAAGAGGCAGAAAAACGAGTTGTTGGGCACAACGTTTTATCCAGAACTTCTAGGTCCCAGAGGCGTGTGTGAAAACTGGGAACCCATGAATTTATAAGACACCTTTTTGCTCGATGTGGTAGTAACCCTTTCTAAAAGTTATCCCGTAACCGTAACTGACATCGATGTAGCCATCAGTAACATTTTCTTCTTTTTACGTAAAATACCGCAGACAAAAACTCGTCCGTTTACTGTTTAAACTTATTATATTATCGCTCCACTGATAAGCATATGGCTTGTTTTATCGGGTCATTTTTAGTTTACAGGCCTACAACTTAACTCGTGATCTGCCTCATAGACGTAGGCGTCAGGCCGCAAAAACGTGTGTCTAAAACTAGAAAAATATGTCGGACCAGTTCCAACATATTGTTCGGCCGTCCGCCTAGCTATGCGCATACGCCATTCACTTATTTTTAATTTTTTTAAAGTCCCCTTTTCAGTGGATAGCGTTCTAAGTGTTGACATCAGCGAATCAGATAAAGCCGTGTTTACGCGAGCTACGCACCGTTTAATGCACGTTTTTGACTTCCGGTTAGCATTATACAAGCGTAAAAGGTCAAAAGGTAAAGAACGTCAATTTGTATAGCGCATCGTCACGTATACACGCCTCTAATGCGCTTTCGTTACTGACCAAAGCCGCCGGCCGCTTAGCCACTGCGTGCAGCCTGCAAACACAGGCTAGCGCAGCGGCCAGGCCAGGCAGCCCTAGTCAGCTGTACCAAGGTCCTTGCTTTCCGTAACGCATATAATGGGTTACTACTCATTTAACCGACCCCGGAGGGATGGCAGGCTGAGTTGGCCTTGTTGGTTGACTGATAGCGGACGCTTTACCCACAAAGTGGTCACACGGCAATCTACCAGTCTAGCGCAAGATTGGGAAAGTTCGCCGGGCCAGGACCGACGTTCTAACCACTATGCTACGCCACCAATTACTCCTGCCGAGGTCGGTTTACCATTTTCTGCTCTTTTTTCGCTAGATCGAGTAAGGCAAAGCTTAGCCAAGTCGCTGAACACTGGCATAGAGCACCGCCTCACAGTAATTTCGTGTTGTCTATGTGGAACTGTTCAGCAAGTGACCCGGCATACGTGTACAGCGTCGGCTCGTCGCTGGTGTTGGTGGACGTCGTCATAGATGATCGGCACTCCGACAACATCAGAGCGTGGCGGCGTGTAGTGCTGTCAGAGCGTGCACGAGTCCAAGCACTGGCCACACATACACAACACGCACTTGTCTACTTCAGCGATACCGACACTGGCGTCATCTACCGAACTAACCACAACCAATGGCAACACGTCACAGAACTCACCGTACAGCAGCCTCACGTCGAAGGTAGAATGCTCGCTTACAGTGTCTGGATCTACGTGAACGTTGGGCTAGTCAGCGTGTTTCTTTATTTGAGTTTTATTACTAAAACAGTTATAGCTGATTCTTGATAAAATGTTGCTGAGTTTGTGCATGACCCAAAAAGGAATTTGGTAGTTTTCACGACGCGATTTCAATTTTTTTTCGTGGATTTTGGATCATTTTCACGTTTTTTACCACACATTATCTCATGTTTAATCAGTTTGTTTGTCTTGCAGCAAGATCATCAGGAAACTTTCCAGAGTTATTAATATCACTTGGAGGAAATTAGAGTTTATTCCAAGATCTGTATTTGGTGAAAGACGGATCATTGTTTAGTAATTACGCATAATGTCACAACATGGTGGCAGGGTTGGCAGTTCACTGGGAGGACGAGATCGTGTTCTGGTCAGATATGGAGCTCGGTCACATCATGTACAGTCAACTCGACGGACGATATCACGCATTTCTACTCACAGGACTTGTCAAACCAAAATCACTCGCCATCGACCCCGTCGAAGGGTTAGTGTAGCTTATTGTAGCTTACTGTAGTCGGCTTAACGCTAATGTTCTGTGATATGATGCTGTTATGCCAAAATAACTGGAAAATAATAACTGGTCAGGTTTACACTTAGGTAGTAAGTTTACACTCACGTAGGCTGCAGTATGAATCTTGCTCGTCCGTCCGTCTTTTGTGCGCCTGTTTTATACGGACTCTTAACTGGAAAACAAAAAACGCTACCAAAATTGTGTAAACGTTTGCCTCGGCAGGAGTAACCTGTATGTGTATGTGTTTGTTTGTGCCAATTTTGACTTTGAGTTCTAAGGTTATGGTTAAGATTAGGGTTGTGCAGCTAACGGCGGGCGGCGACACTGGTCTGACTTTCTAGTTAGTTATCTGCCTGTAGTGTTGTGAATGTAGCACTGTTGTCTGCTGTTGGCACGTGCAGGATGTTGTACTGGAGCGTTGGCGGCACCAGTGACGCAGCTCGATATATTCACAGAACGACGCTAGATGTCACTACTGCCGCTGATAACATACAACAGTTTATTGACGTCAGCCCCACTACAGCTCATAATGATGATCACAATGATGATGCCACTGGCGTGCAAGACATTGTCATCGACGTCAGAACGCGCAGGTTTATACACACGTGCATCACTAATTTACTGATGAATCCGATCAATAGCAGTGTCTCACAGCACAGATAGTTTTGAGACAATAATAAAGATTAATGGCGTGATACTGTAAAAGACTGTTTCAATTTGTTTCGTATGTGAATTCTTTGTTGGCATTACAGAACAGACAAGTAATATAGTGTCCGACTTTTGATTGCAGATTGATTTATGTCTATACTGTGTTTAATTTGTGACTCTCTGAATTGTAGTTTTACCCTTATGCAATGTGGTTTTGGTCTGTAGGACTTTTTATTTGCCGTTTTCGTAACTTTTTGCTTAGTTTTTAAAAAATAATTTTGATTTAAATGACATTTTGTTGTTGTTGTACTGTGCTGTTTATTTGATATAGGCCTTAAGACGCATGCGTTGATGTTACGTTACTGGACATTTGAAGTAGCCTACGTGTCTTCATAGTGAAAAAAAGTCGCATATAAAATGAAATGTGTTTCACAAGTTTTTTTAATGATTTTTGCCGCATTTGTTTGCTTTAGTTTATTCTGGTCAGATCGCGATAGGGGGACGATTTTATCTTGTGATTTGGAGACGCGACACAAACGTCTTTTGGTGTCACTCCATCCCTCAGCCCAACTCTACGGCGTTACCG
>Ga0209671_1000182_pt1 | contig 33958 bp, 18 predicted proteins | sample WorMetHERISLAND2_2_FD_187401 | JGI IMG/M metagenome (GOLD analysis project Ga0209671, IMG submission 187401) | Marine gutless worms symbiont microbial communities from Max Planck institute for Marine Microbiology, Germany - Olavius geniculatus... | ecosystem: Host-associated > Annelida >...
AAATAACAGAACATACATATTTTACATAATTTATTATGTCGAGCAATCGGACAGTTTCGGAAACGATTAGCCAGTAGCCGCGATCATTGCTGTGAAAGGTAATCATGTTAAACACTGGGTTAGTTTTCAACCTGACCATTTTTCGCTAACATGACTGAAGCTAATCTTTCTGAAACTATCCGATTGCTGGATTAATAAAAAGCACGTTTTCCCGACTTTTATGCCTCGAACGGTAGGCCTATTAATTCAATATCGACACTGACAGTGGCATTGACATTAACACTGGTCGTGTCACCTTGTTGCAGCTGAACTGAAAGCGCGATGCAATAAACCGGTAGGCACGCAGTTATATTAATGAGACCTATCGAGCAAACCGATCGTGCCGATCCATCGTTAGTGTCAGTGAAGCGACGCCTCCGCAGACAGCGAGCTGGACGCTGTCCAAGTACAGGTCTACTGGCACCGACGCTGCGGAGTGCTGACTGCAGCAGCCGGGCCTCGCCTCACCTGCATGATGACTTCACCTGCAATCATCATCTGTTACACCTGCCAATCAATCTTACTCAGCCTCATCTACTCCATGTACGACCGACCATCGCAACAAACAACCGAGTGATAGGCTATTTATTATGCGACCGTTCTAATAGCCTTAATCATTGCCGAGAATGGTAGACACAGTGTTAAACACCTGAACGCACGACCAGCCTTCACTGCAATGATCGAAGTTAATCGTTTCCAAAAATGCTCTAGGTCTATTCAATCAATTTATTGCTCGATATACGGAAATCATGTCTGTTCCACTTTTTATGACGTAGGTCCTAAGCTTACGGTGCTGTAATTTTGAATGTCCTAATTCAAGCTGAAAACTAGTGAACAATGCAATTATCGCACTCGCACTGTTGTTTACCAACTGACAAAAAGAACGAGCGCATTTCTTTAAACACGTTTAAGTTTATGTTAAACAACAGCAAGTGCACAGTATTAGGTAAACTTATGCACTCCACACTGGCTAAACACACTTTTTGCATGTCCGCAGTACGTTGTGAAATACGTATGAAATGCTTTGCGATGAGCAACTTACAAGCTACAGGAATACAGGGTAACTTTCAGTATTCTAAATTTGTCTATACCGTATCTCACAACACGTTCAGTATAAAATGGAAAGTTTTCAAGTTTACAACTGAACTGGCTAGTGAAAGAATCAGCTAAATTGATAAAGAACAATTTTCAGCAATGCGGCGCCATTTGATGAACACGCTTATAAAAATTTTGTTTTTATTGTCTAGCGTTTGTACAAAAATATAAAATAAAACATTTTATACACGTATAAAAGTCGTGGATATATCCGTTACAATACGTCCATGTACACTATGAAAGTATCATAATAATAATTATTATTTGTATATAATGGAGTCGAGCTTACAATGCACAATTTGCTAACGAATTTGTACGGCCGCGTGATCGATCAGTCACGTGTGCAAGTCGAGTTTTCACCGGCAGTGCATTCAGATCATAAGACTCATTAAATGTCATTCCCAGCTGCGGAACGGAACACGTCGTTGCTGCGGCAGCAAGCGGAATTATTGCCCTGCACCTGCAGATCGAAGACCACCAAAATGCGAGTAGCCGTAGTAGCTGTGGCCGGTCGTTGCAGCTACTAAATATTTAATTCCTGAGATCGGCGGTGGTGCCACGCCGGCAGAGGCTCACTGATATCGACAGAGCGTACGTACGGATACGGGCCAACAGTCGACGACATACGGGCACTAGGTGGGATATATCATTGCCGGTGTCCCATTATAGGATCACACCCTAGAAAAGTCTCCTCGGCCGACAATTTACGGGCAAAATCCGCCTCGCCCTGGGCGGGACAGATTTTTACCGGTAAATTGTCAACCGGGGAGACTTTTCTAGGGAGCGGTCTTATAATGGGAAACTTTTTATAGGACCGGCGATATTTTAATCAAAGGGAGACATACCAAATCTGCGATTATCTCTTTCCGGGCGGATTTTTCATGGGGGAGACATTTTAATGTGACACTGCGGAGTTCAGCTGCTGCTGCTGCTGCTGCTGCGTGCACGTTCGGACACGCGGCGACACTGCAGCGAACAATATAACAAAAGGTGGCGCAAGCGATGTACAGTCGACCGGACAGGTAGACGAGGCGCGCCGGTCCGGGCACGTTTTATTGCTCCAGCTACCTGGACGCGCCTTCGCCTGCAACGAGCGGTCAGTCTTCAATAATGCAGTGCCGAGCGTGACGACACATTGTCCCACGCACCCACCGCAACGCTTATTATCATGACATTCTGTCGGCCAACCGCTGCGTGGCGCACCAGTAACATGAAATACGATGCGACGTGTTTCGTCAGGACGGTTCGGATGATGGATTGTTGTACAAGAGGCGACAACAGACAGCGCAGTAACGGCGTATACGATTCTGTCGACTTTCTAATTTGCAGAATGTTTCTTTCAAGGTGCACAATTTGAATCGATTGCCGATTACGTTCGAGGGTGTAATTTCAGGTTTGTGATATTTGACGTATCGCAAACTTGGAATTACACCCTCAAACAAAAGTGCAATTTTACCATCGCTCCAAGTATTATAACACTGAAAACACGCATGAAAGAATTGCTACTTAAAACAAGCCTGTCTCTGTATTGTTATGCTGTCGTCCTATAAGCCGCATTGCATGTCCCTTTGTCCATATGTTTGTCCGTCTGTTCCGTGCGAGTTCCTAGCTCGAAAACGAAGGCGTAGACAAAATTAAATTTGATGTGAACGTTCCCCACGGCAAAAGCAACCTGTGTGACAGTAATAGTTTTAAAGAAGATCGAAGCTCACAGGCGCCGACTGTCAAAAATTTAAAGAAAAAGACACGTTTCGCATAACCACAGTTCTTATTAACGCCCGAGACGCTCGCCAATAGGACGGACGGCCGCATATTGTGTTGACACCATCTACTACTGGCATCTTTTTTGTTCAGAGATGTTATATTACGCACAAAAGACTAAAAACATCAGAAATCTTCAGAGTTTAGTTATTAGGTCTACATCCGTTTTCAGCCGCTAGAGTTCTGGAGCGAAAGTAAAGAGTCAGCTGTTAACGAGCATCTTTATTCGCCAATCGGCAAAGGCAATAAAACGCGACAAAGCCACGCAGTAGCCTACAAGGTAGACTTAATGTAAATTGCAATAAACACGTGACAAACAGGTAGATGGACAGACAGAAATATAGAAATAATAATGACAAAAACGGGCATTAATTATTGTTGTCGGAGCATAAACCGGCGGCGCCTGAAGGCCGATGTTCTTTTCATGCTCGTCCTTGCTGCTGCTGCTGACGGGTTTAATGGCGGCTGCGGTGCAGTTTGCTGAGCTCCGCGGGGGGGACAGAGCTAGTGCGTGACGGTACGCAGTCACTCAAGCGTGCCCGCCGCAAGAACAACTCGTTAATCGATCTTTCCACCAGTCACTAAGCACCCGGCAGGCGTTCACGCCACCGGCGCAGCGTCAGCAGCCATACAAGCGCGCTCATTGAGGCTGGCGTAGGCCTAGTGCTTGGTCAAGCATGTCGCCGCCGCTTTCAATGATGCAGACCGGCGCTTGTCATCGCTGAATTGCCGCGTGGTAAGTTATGAGTTTTTATGACGGAATTTAATGACGCTGTCGTAGTCTAACGTCAGCAGTAGCCGACTCAGCCAGCCGTTAGTCACCTCGAACCTCTACCTTGACGACAGAAGCGTGTCGCATAAATAGCAGCGGCTGTACGACCTATACCTGCGTAGAATGATGATCTCAGTACAGACGACGTCGCAGTCTCGCCTCTCTATACTGCAGCAGTTGGACGTCTCAGGGCTCCCTCCAGACTAGCAGCAGCAGACGTTGCGACTGCGCTAAAAGTGTGAAAGGCTTCAACCGCAACTGAGTCGTTTAAGTCTTACATACTTTTACATCAGTCACTACACGAGTACGTCGACGTTGGCTTGATCCAGTGATGCCGGTAAGACAAGCTCCAGGTTGGGATTTATTTCGTTGTAAGTAATTGGTTTATATTCGTTTTCAGTTTTACTTCCTGCCAACGAACGCAGTTTGTACGATTTTTTTCTGCTAGCATTTCTCGCTGTTTATTAAAATAGCGAAAAAAGATAATGTTATTGAGTGAAATTAATATTCACATTTGCTGCGCTGTAAAGGTAGTGGTTCGCCGCAGTATTTCGCGTCAGCTGCGCCGATATTGCTATTTTATATAATTTTTGTTACGTTTTCAACAAAACGTCAGACAATTAAAAGCGACAAAAATAGTCAGTTCGTGAAGAAAACGTCACTTTCATCAAGCTTCGTTAATGTACAATTACGTTGCGTGCATTGAAAATAGCTTTCACTAATCTTGACAGCATTTTCAATGTATTTTATGTCCGCTCCATTTATACGTAGATGTAAAAAACATTAATTTGCAAATAAAAAAAACATAAAAACACGTTTTTTCATTTCTATAAAAACATTTTTAAACATGCATAAAAACATTAAACTACAGTATTCATTCAAGTAAGAAAAACTGTCGATACGAATCAAATAAAGTCAATAATTTAATACTGCTACAAAACACTCGCTCTGTCCAGGAAATAGACGTTAAACACAATTTGCTCATGAGAAATGCATCATTTTGTACGTTTATGTTTTTGCCATAACAAAAACACGACATTGAAAACACAAAATACATAAAATACATTTAAAAACATGTTTTGAACTTTTATAAAAAAACATTTTCGCATCTGTGGCATCATTTAGTAGTTTTTGAACCCATTTTTCGTGCTCTAAATAATTCTGATGCAAGTTGCCGCTTTTTTCAAATTGACCCGTAAGTCCACAAAATGCACGCTGCAGGTCGCAGATTCGTCGTTGCCGATTAAAATTAAATTTGTAGCTCACCGTTAACTGCACTTGTGCTTCATTTGGCCACGTTCTTTAAATAGAACGATAAAAACTCAGTTCGCTTTACCTATTTTGCTCACACCGTGTACAGTATGTAATAACATCGTTTGGCAGTCACTCTAAATTTGCATTGCTGTTTATATACACGTGTAATGTATAGGCCATATCTTGTTTGAATATTGTGCCGATCAGCGGCGGAGAGTCAGACAGCACTGTGTGACACGGTTTCTCGGAAAGTTTGATGGATTTGAGCTGATGTAAAAAGCTTAAGTCTTACAAACTTTCTAGGAAAACGTGTGCTTACGGTCGATCGAAGCTTCTGCTGACAACACCTAGCACCTTTCCTATAGCAAGTATTTTCACTTTTTCGTCATTTAAACGGTGTAACGGTAGTCTGATTTGTACACTGTTTTGTGATTACTATGTATTTCTATATGGTTTTACTTCAGTTTTCGCAAAGTTTAACCAGTTCGTATTATATCGTAACTCACTTTCAGTTCTTTGATCTACACTGATGTGCAAAAAGCACGTCAGGATAACTTCACGTGTAAAGATGGATACTTCTCGTTATTTTTCTTCTTATCATAAACGACCATGCAACATGTGAAATTTCAAGACAATTAACCCGTTTATCATCGGAGTATTATTTTTATTAAGATCATCGAAAATCATCTCCAACACTACAAATAGAGATTTTAATTCCGAGATCGTTTCTTTTTTGAATGCCGGGATTCGAGATTGAAGAACTAATAATCCAGAAATGAAAGCGAAATTACAGAGTTCAGACATTACGTCGTTAACGCGTTACATTGGCTCAGCACCGGTAAAATGTTTACTTTTTACGCGCGACAGCAGCTATAGCTGTACCGCGTCTTAATTAGTCATCGCATCCGTCTGTCACACGGGTAGATCAGTCAAAAACGGTGCAAGCTAGGATCACCAAATCTTCACCGTCGGCTGCCTGGAAGACTCTAGTTTCAGAAACCGTAAAGCTTGTCCATAAATTCGAAGGGGGTCACCCCGAAGGAAAGCGCTAAATGAAAAGGTGTGGGAAAAATTTGCGATTTTCAGCCAATAAGTCGCTGTGTCTCAGAAATAATGAGAGGGCCTAGATTACTATTAATCATTAATAGGAAGTCGTACACGGGCTTTCGATTGGAACCGAGAGCAATGACCTTGAATGACCTTGAACACTAAAATAGGGGTTTAAGCATTTTTGGCGATTTTGAGCTGCGAGACACATTTCAAGAGCAAATTGCGCCAAAATCACTAAATATAGATCGGTACAACTTGCGAATGAAATTTTCAGCATTAAACGTAGATTTCAACGGTCCATGTCACGACTCCTTATGTTCAAGGGGGCCTGCGCACAAAAGCATCAGAGAGGTGCCTCTTTAAAATGCGAGCTTTCAGCCGCTCGAACAGCAGCGGCGCGAAACCGGTAGTGCCACCTGGCGTATGCGAGTGAAGAAATGAAAATCCTTGTGTCCAATGTCAATTGCTGAGATCCGTGGGGCCAAAAAAGTGAGCTATGGTACTTTTTCCATATTTTCGCTAAATACTGATCAATTTTCACAATTTTTTTTCATCAGTAGACTCTGGAAAAAATTTGCTACACAGTGGCATGCACACCACGCCTATTATGTTGCAACACTACGTTGTAAAACATAAATATCCAAAAATGCACAATATCTACAGATGGTAATGAGGTCTACATCGAAAATTAGTGCACAGTAAAATCGTTCAGATTATTTGAAAAAAATGTTTAATATGTTCTCCAATGTTTTTAACACTTACAATAACTCATATTTTAACATTTAAGTTGAATACTTCAAAAATATACCATTAGACCTTGTGTCCATCTGTAGATATTGTGTTTTTGAATACTTAATTTTACAAGGAAGTGTAGTGACAAAATAAGTGTGGTGCATATGCCACTGAGTAGCAAATTTCTTACGGAGTCCATTGGTAAAAAATTGTGAAAATTGATCAATATTTAGCGAAGACAGGGACAAAGTGCAATTGCTTACTTTTTTGGCCCACCCTGTATGTATATTAACGCACACACTACACGTAACAAGTCGTTACATATTACACAGAATAAAGTATTCCTTATTCAGTCTCCGTAACTGATATAAAAATATTCGAATACTGCATAAAATATTTTCAATATTATTACACAAAATACAATGTATTATAGACACTGTAATAGGATGCGGCGTGCTGTCATTGATGTACACTGGTAACGTCATGAATATCGCTTAATTCACAAAAGCGTGTTATGCAGGCTGCAAACTGGGAGATGTCCAAATGCAACTTAAAACTCATAAACGTCTTAAATCACCACCAAAACAAATAAAATCAGATTCGTTTTCAGCTGAATTGCCTAACTCTAGTACACACCTATGCAATGAGTACAACCTATCATCGAAGAACCGTAACAATTCAAACAGAAGCGATTTGCACTAAACACTACTTACACGTAACGTGCGAAAATATCACAGACAGTCTCAACTAATTTAACACCTGATAGTCGATACGATAACACCTACGAATAAATAATATCTATCACTTATGTGTAATTTATGCTCTGTGAGATAAACCTCTTCATTCTGCTAGCGACGTGGCTGGTAAATTCATCGGAACATCCGAAGACGTCAGCCCAGTGGCAACATAATATGCGGCCGCCCACCTGCTCGCCCACCGCACAGTGCAACTCTAACCTCTGACCCCAACCTTTTAAACTGAAAACTTAAAACACCAGTTATTCCTGCCATAGATAACGTTCACACCAACTACAGTGCATAGTTTTTCGGTGTTTTTACAAGAAAGGAAGAAAAAATATAAAGAAAAAGAGAAAAAAAACATTGAAAAATTGAAGTTTCTCCATTGCAAAATCCAGTGCATGTTACAGCTAAAAAGTGTTGACTGCAACAGTCAAATCAGTGAATCAGAAAAAACCAAAAATCGGTTCGATAAGCTATACACATTTTAGCTACCAAAAAACGTTCAACTTTTCCAGATCCACTTGGGATTTCCGCCATAGACAGCCATGCTCTTGGCTGAAGAGCAACTGGTCTGGAACGCTGGCTGACTGTTGCGTCGTGGCTTCTTCGTCTTCTTCTTGGTCTTGGTCGGCGTCACAAACGGTTCATCAGACCGATGATAGAGCACTCTATAGCAGCTGTTGCTGCGAACGTGAACCACATCCGAAACGTCGTTAGCCGGTCTCTCTGCAGTATCGTCAACAGTTCGAAACTCACCAGGTGAGCCATCTCGACTTGAACCACCGGCAATGGAAAAAACTTTCGCACGACATTCGACATCAGCGTTGTCGCCGCTACTGAGTCGGCCAAATGTGCGGCCGACGTTAACCAAAGACGTCGCTGGCGGATCAGTGGACATCGATCTGCTGTTTCTACGCATGGTACTATTCGAGTCCGAGTCCGCATTCAGTCCCGGCTGACTGCAGTAACTGGGCGGTGTGAGAAACACTCCTCCAGAGTCGCTGCTTTCCTCCCGCTGCAAGGTGTTGTCTGCAGCGGCTGGACAGCGGGGCCCTGGAGACAGATGCCTGGCATCACAGCTGAGAGTGTCTTGATCCTGATCGCAAGTCACGGCTTCGCAAGACAGTTGAATGGAAGACGATGATGGCGAATGGGAATGTTGTTTGGATGGTGGTGTAGATGGGCGTACAACGTCAATGTTAGACACAGTGTGAAGCAGAGGCACAGGATGGAAATGTGGCCGATAGGCTGGCAGAACGGCTGCCTGTGTGCCGGACACTACTCCAGACCAGACAGACTCTGCAGCAGCAACAACATGCAAACAAACAGGAGCGAGTTAGTGAAAACGTCACCTTATATAGCGCATCAACGCCAGAACAGACCCTGATGCACTGCTTACATTAGTACTGTAAAAAGTGTCTTAAGTAATAGCCCCAAAACAGAGCTGGCATGAACTAAGATCACGCAAATGTTTCGGTAGTGAGTTTCATGTCATCGGACTGCATCAGAGAAGATCTGACCTCCTTGAAAAGACAAACAAAAAAGCAGTCATAAACAGGAAAATATTAAATATTCCAGTGTTCGTTGTTCACGGCTGTGAGCAAAATAAAGAAACAAACAACGAAAATGCGTATAAGCAACAGTTTAATAGAGTTGCAAAATGGCTCCAGGCACATGCAGTAGTAACATAACAAAGCATAACAAATTTGTATGACATCATAGTGACAGCCTAATGATCCACAAACGCTGGTGATGAAAAAGATTACGGTTTTACAAGCATATATGTACAGCAGTAGCAAGCTCAGTTTGCAACTTGTTTCTAAAAGTGTGACAGATAGCTCGGCAAACTGTTCAGAAGATACCTGCATGGCGTGTAGTGTCCGAAGGCGGGGGCACGGCGTGCTCGAGATTGCGCATGCTCCATGCTTCCTGAAGCATCGGGCTAGAAACGCTGTGCGTCATGTGGATGGGAGAGTTGCGACGATGTGACTCGGTGCTAGAGGACAGATTCAGAGGAACGTTGATCTGAGTCGCGGCGTGAGGACTGGACGCATCAACGCAGTGTACCAGCTTACTGCTGCGAGGCCGACGAACTCGATCCTTCACACAGCGCCAATACACATAGCCAGGCTATCAATCCCATCCATCAATTTAATCAATCAAATGCTATAATAAAGCAACCAACTAAAATACAACACATTACGGACAATAAAATCATTAAACAAGTCGTTCTGGAGATGAGTTTTTCAAAGTACTGTTAGTGACATCAAGGCAATACACAAAAAGTGACAAAAGGAAATACACAACGCATGATTAACAAAATAACTACAAAACAATCAAAATGAGCTAAAATCAGACAAAACACATAAATGCATATAAACCAAGACCAAAACACACATCACAATGGCGAATGTGCACTGTGGTCAAACTGTGTTGAAGTACAATGCAATCAGTGCGTACCTCATACACAACAAGACAATCAATGATGAGATCAGGAGTGATGCCTGTTATCCACCGGTCCATCACAAACTGTGGCTACACCATGCACACAATTCACAAATATTTATAACAATATCACAACAACAGCAGCAACAACAACTTATGGTTTCTGCTTAATGGGCTATTTTTATTTTGCACATTTTGCGTGATTTATCGCAGTACTTAGCATAAGTTCGCAGCAAAAGCAAACTGGATTATTCCCGGTTGTTTCGTCACCGATCGATTCATTGCAGATCAATTCATCACAAAAAAGTGCAAAAACAATTAGCAGTTGGTGCGGCTCTAACTGGTTTCATCCATCACAGTCGTACGACATTAATAGGCCTAATTTGTGCATCTGTGCAATGTATGACAACAATGATACGCAACATATATACGTTGTACAAGATTTTAAAGTTGGAGTCACTAAGCACGAAAAACCCACTATCATACGTGGTGGCTTTGAGTACTGGAGATATAGATGACAAAATGCTGGACAGGTCACTTGGAGATGTTGCCAGTTTTAAGCAATGAACTATAATCATGTGTGGAGTTTGATGTTTCTTGAGTAGGATGTAATTATGATAACTTAAATAATATTGTGCATTCAGGATTTGGCTGCTGATAATAATCACATTTGTCACATATTACGCTGAATGATATATTGAAAATGATTACAGCTGTTTATGACAGTTTTTGTGATGAATCGACCAGTGTTCAATTGACCTTGTGATGAACCGACCGGTGATGAAACGACCGGCCACCAACTGGATGCTCAGAACTTAACGTCTTCTGATACCTCGCCTTTTGACTCCAAAACAATATTTTAGTCCCAAGGACTACTGATGAGTATTATGATGTGAAAATCCACATTTTCCACCATTGCATACTGAGAGATGTCACGGAAATGTTACAGATGAATGCAAACAAAAAAAAAACAGACAGACAGCTGACAATAAAAACAAAGTGTGTCCAGGACTACCTAACAGCGGAAAAGTCACAGAAAATTATACGAAAGTTTACTGTAATTTCAAAGTTCTGGAGAGTGCATTCACTCATTTCTGGTGGCCGACAACACTATGTGAGCTCATATGGCAGGCAATGCTCAGTGTCTCTGAGATGGGTGGGTTTCCTATGAAGAGCTATACACACTACACATTTTAAAACCCCTTTAATCCGCAGTAAACATCAGGTAAGCTGCTGACCTGAGTAAGTTTGACAGTACCGCCAGGCAGTCGGGAGCTATCAAGAGTAACATGTTTGACTACATCTCGACTGATGAGGTCACAGTTGTCATCATCGCAGTCCAACTCAAAGTACAGCTTCCAACGACATTCCTAGCAGATAACATGCCACAGTCTAACTGCAAAACCAACTGCCATGATCATCACCCAATGATAACAGACATATAGCTGCATAAAATTACACATGCAGCAATAAAATTAACAAAACATTAACACTACATTTAGAATTAATTAAGCCAGCTGCAGTCACTGACATTTCTGTGTGAGGAGGTGTTGCTTGAAGAACTGGTTGCTATTAATAAAAACAGCAAGCACATGTTCATTGCTGCATAAAAACTGGTTTTTAAACTCTAGTTTGTGCAAAGTTATTGCATTTAACAGACTTAGACTTCAGTAATTGATAAAACAGTCAATACTACATTTTTTCTAAAACAGTTGGAACTGAGACTGTGAAATGGAGCAGACCTCAAGCGTTGCCGCTTGTCGTATGTGACAACCGATCATTAACGTCACTGTCACTGCGAACACTTCAGAGTGCACGGGTGTGTGACAAGACTACAGTGACACATAGACATATCACACATTACCCTGTTAATGTCTATCTATGATAGAGAGAAAGGGAGAGAGAGAGAGAGAGAGAGAGAGAGAGAGAGAGAGAGAGAGAGAGAGAGAGAGAGAGAGAGAGAGAGAGTTAATAATGCATCAACAAACAATCACAAGTTTGTCAGTGAATGAGAATAGTTTGACACATAATAAGCCATTATGGAGACAGGTCTTTCAAAGTACAGGACTGTCCATGACATCAAAGCACAAACATGCTGTGTAAAATAATCATAAAACAACTAGAGCTGTCAAATTAACGCATTAATTAACGCATTAATGCATTAATAAATTAACGCACGTTAAAAAAATTAATGCACATAGTAATTTACTAAATTCAGTGAAGCAAAAGTTCCAATATTCCGTTAAACTGTGGTTATTTGACAATCGAATAAGTTTAAGTAACTAAACTGTAGTTGCCATTCCATCACTACTGCAAAGAAATAATTATTTCAATGACAGGCTAATAAATTTCTATGCTAGTTATGATGGCAGTTATTGTTGACTATAGGTTTAAAATGTGTTTTTAACTTCCTACATTCTACAAGTGTGGCCCCCAAAACGTCGCGAGACCCGGGGTAACTTACCCCTCTACTCTCCTTCTCGACGGGCCTGTGTGCGTTAATAACGTGTTAATTAATGCGTTGAAAAAATTAATGCAGTGCATTAATGCATTAAAAAATTAACGCTTTGACAGCTCTAAAAACAACCAAACTGAGCTTAGATCAGATAAAGTACAGAAATGCACAAAACCCAAGACCAAACCTGTATCACACTGCCCATATGGTTTCTAAGGTCAGGTGATTGTAAGCTGACTGGGAGCATGACCATGCTGACTGTATCGACCACACGGGTTTTTAGCTTGTCTCACAGTAGAGACCGTAGCAACTGACCGTACAGGCCATACGAGCTGACCGTATCTGGACGCTATGGTGAGTCGCTACGGTTTCTACCAGCAAATTTTGGGGTGACCACACGTATGACCATAAGGGCCTGACTGCGTGATACAGGCTTAAAGCAGCAACAACGATTAAACCTGTAAAAACTGGTCATGTGTGGTATATAATACACTGGACAGTTCTGGCACTCATAATTTGCATTCCTATCCTCTAGACAATCATCAGTCAATATGCTGAGTGTTATAGTTCAGAAAATTAAATTATGATAACAATAAATTAATTATTTTGAAAAATTAGTACAAACAGCAAATCTGAACAATAGATTACCTGCTGAGAGATAACGGCACTAAAATTTAGGATATTTAACTTGCACAAATATCACAAGATTTAACACGAAATAGCAGAAAATCATGCAACAAGTAATTTGAGCAAAGCTCATGAGATGCACAACAGCCTTAGCAGTTCCTCTTTGCTGGTTGTCCAGGTCTATCTCCAGCCATTTCGGTGCAATTCACTATTAAAATGTGTGTTGCAAGCCGAAATCGCGAAAAATTCATGAAAAACCTCTCTTTTGGGCGTTCAAGGTCATTCTTCAAGGTCATCAATGTTGATAAATCTAAACAGCCCATCTCCAGTGCATGTAATTATGTGCAGTATGTCTGTATCTATCTGCAACCACTTTCAAGCTAAAAAAGCCAATAGCGGCAAAATAACGTCTTTTTAGGAGGGTACCCCTCTTTGATGCCCTCGTTCGAGGGGAACCCTTTACCCAGTGGCATGAAAATTTGTCACAAAAAAACTAGAATCCTTGGGGCAGCCCACAGTGAAGATTTGGTGATCCTAGCTTGCACCGTTTTGATACAGATCACGAGTGTGACGGACAGACAGACAGACAGACAGACAGACAGATGAATGGACAAACGCATCAACAATGGCTAAGACGCAGTCGTGCAAAAAAACGTTTATTACAAGTCATCCAAGAAATTCATACATCATTAATCAAAACTTAACGACACAAAATGTTGCCAGTGCAGTCAATAAATTATTAATCAAATTGTTAAGCAAATTTCTGCATATTTCTATACTTTCTGCATCTGCAATCAGTAAAAAAAACATACCGCTGACAACGGTGGAAAATTCTGCAGCCGATAATTGTGAGCCTTTAATGTCTGAATTTCATTCTAGCACACAAACAATCAAATAATGAGACAAAACATAACCGAATACACACCAGCATGTAAAAATGACTCACTGCCTATGTCAAGAACTATGACTACAGTGATATAATGGGCTGTTAACTCTGGCGAATAAATGGCAGTGTAGGCTTAGACTACTAACTTTCAATAGTACGGAGTAAAGGTGTTTAAGACTCACTTATCTCACTCCAGACATTGGTTTAACGTACACAGTCACAATTATGCTAGCTTATAAAGACTTAAGCAAGCATCATGGATTTGCCAAACCAGAAAGTCTGTATGTGCCAAACTGCTAGGTGGAACTCAGCACAATAGAGCAAATTTAACCAAAATATACCATTCTGCAAATACACAGTGTCTCAAAAAAAATCCCCGACATTTTTGACTAACCTGAAAACCAATTAGCAGATTTTGATAATTGTTGGTAAAAATATTCCTGGCACAGTTTTTTGACCCACACTGTACAAAGTGAGGCATAAAAACACACCTAAATTTTTTTCACCATAACTTGTAGAGGGTTATCCAATTTTAATAATTTTTGGTACACATATTCATGACACAAACGGCCATCAAAATGGCTCTTCAGTTTCCCACCTCACCCAACGTCTGCTTCTGCATTATCTGGAAAAAACAGAACAGACAAAATGTGCACAAAAATCAACAAAAAAACTTGATAAAATTTCATCTTTCCGTATATGTGGCCACCAACAGCCAATCAATTACAAGGTTTGACTGTTGCGCAGCAGCACGTCTATTAAATAGGCCTCACATTCAGGAATATTGATGAATTCAAAAAGCGACTGGTGAAGTCTGCATTGGTCTGGAGCAGAACGTTAAGGATGATGCTATCAATAAATAGAGAAAGTGTCTCCGAGCCGAGCCCATGTTCATGGGCCAACATCAAACATTTTTGTAGGCAGTTAAAAGATGGATAATTAGATAACCTTTTAGCTAAAACGATGAAAATATGGACAAAATGCATGTTATGTGTGTTGTTTTGATAAGGCAATAATACCAAAGTGGTTAAAAATGCAATATTTTGTTCGTTTTCTTTCCCCAGGTAGTGCAGAAACAGACAGTAAATGAAACGGGAAACTAAACAGTCATTTGATGGCCAGTTGTGTCAGGAATATTCGCACCAAAAGGTATTAAAATTGGATCACTTTTCTTCAAGTTACGATGAAACAAAATTTGGCATGTTTTTAATGTCTCACAGTGTAGTAACAGCTTACATAGAGTTCGACAGCATGTCCAATGGACTGTATTCCCATATCGCACAGATTGTCAAATGTCAGCAACAGAAGTCGATGGCCTGTGACTGCATTACGGACGAACAGCTCGGCAATCTCAGTCAAGTCATTGTGACGACCTAACAAAGACATCACATTCAGCGCCTAGCAAACTTCACAGCCTAATCGAGTGAGTGAGCAAGCAGTTTCTTAACAAACTATCAGCAAACGAAAAAACCACACCAACATGAATAAGAATTGTGTGCACAAATAAAAACAGCATGCAAAATCAATACTACTGTAACTACATCAAAACATACGGTGCAAATTAAAAATCTAAAAAAAAAGAATGCAAAACAAGAGATGATGTGGTTGGTGATGCTTTGCAAAAAATCACTGAAAGCATGTACAATTTTTAAGTGCACTCAGCAAAAAGTATTTGATGATCTCAATTAACAAAATTAAGCAAACAAATAACTGTCAAACTGCAAACATCACAAAATCTTGTATGTCTTTATGGAAAAATAACAATCTTTGTACAAAATTACAAAAGACTGTAAATAAAGTACAAAGTATTCTACCCAAACTACCAACAAACTGCTAACATATGGCACTAAAAAGACAATTTTTATCAGTATTACGCAAGTCACAAAAATACTCTCACCATCACTGCCAAGCTGTAAGATCCATTGTTGCTGAAAATGTAAATCAATAAGCAACATGTGTTATTATAATGGCAACTAAGTACAAAGACACATATCTAATAAAAATGTATCTACAGATAAACAAAAACCATCAGAAACCAAACTTAATAACCAATCTATAAAAGTTTTAAAGCTGCAGATAAATATGATCAATGAATAACGGAAAAAAGCAAAACAAACACAGATAAGGTTACATTTACATTAAAACAAAAAATGTACTAAATGTTGTAAAAAACTGCTATATTAAGTACAAGTTTTAAGCACATAATTAAACTCACCACATCAACATCTCTCCACATGTTGACATCATAAGATTCCAACTGCTGCAAAACAATTTAAACACACAGACATACACAATGTTGTGTAAATCGCAGATAACCAAATCACACACTATGTAGCGTGTATGCCTTTAAAGCATAATTTTATCAGTCACAAATATCACCTTACTTTCATTCCCCATCAAAAACCTACTTGAACTATTCATTGTGGCTTGTGACACGTAGAATTTAAAAAAAAAATGTTGCTTAACCTATTTGCTGCAAAGCACCTATGTAATTAAGTAAAGTAAGCAAAGTAACATGTAAATATATATAGCACATCGATGCCAGTAAAGCCCCCAAATGCCAACATCCAAAAAATCCCCTAATGCACATAAATGAATTTCTACAAAATTTGACATAGGGGGTCTTCTTGCAAATGTAATCAAATGTACCGAATTTTACCTCAACCTGCTTACAGGTTTCAGTTCCGGGGGTTAAAATTTTTGCATTTTCAAAGAAACAAGATGTTATCACTGCTAATAACATCACACTCCAACTCTAAAAAAGTTAGCTAACAACCAATGTCAAAGAACGAAATCACAGCATGTGAAATAATTGCAAAAACAAACAACAGATGCTTACAACTATGCAAAACTCTTGCCACAATAGGTAAAATAATTGTTAAAAAATATAAGACGCTCACCACAACGTGAAACTGTTCCTCGAGACTCTTCTCTCGCTGGTGTAAAATTATCTCACGTTGTCGAAGCTCCTTTTCCTTCAGTCCGAGATCTTTCTCCGTAGTCTTGAGCCTCCTGAGCCATTCCTCGATCTCATTTTTCCACGCTGCTCGACTGCATGTCATATCACTCCCATCCATGTCATCTATCAACATTTCAATCAGTATCTCAACAACAGCTTTGCGACACAGACACAGCAGTCTACAGAAATGTATAAAAAGAAAAACACACATGATTAATGTAGATAAGCAATCGGTCAGTTTTTGCAATGATTATCACTGCAGTGAACAGCAGTAATGCCGAACACTTTCTGACTACATATGGTACAAGTTCCTTTGAGAATAGAGAAGATCTGCTGGGCTGACGGACTAACAAATGATGAAGTGCTGCAGAGAGTCCAAGAGAAGAGGAGCATCTTAAGGTGGTAGGCGTGGTGTAGTGGTAACGCGTCTGATCCGATCAGCGAAGTTACTGTACGCTGGACCCGGTTAATACTGCGATGGGTGACTGCCTGTGGGCAGGTAAACCATCTCGGGATGTAACCAACCGCCTAGGTCAACTCAGCCTTCCTTCCCTCCAGGGTAGGTAAATCGAGTACCGGCCTATCTGGCTGGGGTTAAGGCGGGGCGCATTCACCTCTGTCGGGTGGCAGGTAACACTGTGTGATCCCATATGACAAGTGACGCTCCGTAGCTCTGAGATGGGTTTGCTCATTAGGAGCTATATGCGACCTTTAACCTTTCTCTTTATCTTTAACACAGTAAAAAATAACACAGTACAGCAGCACAAACTAAGACGGGGCACATCCTAGGCATGATTAGCTGCTGTGGGATGAAATGGAAGGCAGGATGATGGGCAAAACAAAAGAAAACTAGAAATTTGGGGCAAAGCCCAACCTGAGTCCACCCGGCACCCTAAGCCTGATTGGGGGGAAAATTTAGGGGGGTGAAATTTCCCCAGCAGCAAAGTCACGTGGCCCAAACTCAAATGCATTGGTATATGCAGAACACACATTGTCGACTTAGGGTGGGTCAACATGAGCGCCTATAACTTTGTTGTTAGTGGGCCAAAGTTCACAATTTTTTTTGTTTAACACCGGAGGGATAGTTCTTGTTAAAGCCATTTAGAGCTTGTCGTTATCTTCATCCCTTTCAAAGACATTTGCACTCAAACTCAAAAGTTTTTCTAAATCACGCCAAATTTTGGACGTTTTTTGCCCTCCCAAATTTTAAAGGGGCGGGGCCTCCAAACTTTGCACACAATTTATCATGCCTAGATAGTGGCACATCAAGTGCCAAAGTTTCTTTGGGCTACACCCCCTTAACTCCGAAGTTATAAGCACTCATTTACTACATATTAAGCCAATTTTTGACTCCCCTCTAAAAAAAATTAAGGGAAACCCCCGTCACTGGTGGGGAGTGTGCTAACAAGATCTGGTCATTCTCTAGCATGCGTAAAAATCTGGGGGTGCAGCATCCACTAGGGGCTAAAATATGGTCTCCCAAAAAGTCAATTTGGGTGGGGTGTGACTTCACATCGAGATCTCCACAATTAGTGGACCAAAGTTCACTGGACTTTTTTCGCCTAACGCGAGAAAATCGCGATAAATCAAATACTTGTCCGATTTCGAATATCTTTACCCATTCCAACGATATTCGCCGCCGAACTTCAAAGTCGTCCAAAATTGGGCCAAATTTTGCATGTTTTTGGCCCCTAAATTTTTTTTGGGGGTGGGCCCCCAAAAATTTTGGACTGACATTATAAAATTCGGCCTAATGCTGATCACCGTGCAAAATTTCGCACTGATTGGCTGATGCATCTCGGAGATCTCGCACTATCATCTGCGGTAAAACTTAACTCTGTTCCGAAAGCTATTGCTTCCGGGCGGACTAACAAAAGTGCCTACAAAACGTTCAGTGACATCACAAGCACTCTAAGGAGAAGTGCAGAAGACAAAAGCAGCTGCAGAGAAGTTTGTCGTAAATCTGCCACTCTCAGGCCAATGACCAAACTACTAATACATACATAATGATACATAATGTGCATAAAGAATGAAAATAAAAAGTTCCACTTAATTTTTCAACACTCTTAACAATGTAAGCAATGCGGTTGAAAAAGCAGTTAATCTAAAATATAAATCGTACAGTTTAAACAAATCCGGTATTAGTATGGATGGTATACTTTCTAGTAATAATGCACCTCACAAACATAGTTAACCTTAGTTTAACCAGACAATTTTGATGGCAACTGTGAACCAAACAGAAAAAAAACTAAGTTGATTTAACTGCTGTCAACTAAGCAGTGCAAGAAGTCTACAGCTGAACACAAATAATAAGTATATCAAATAAAAAAAATTATTTAATTCTGCAATTTCTTCCCATTCGTATCAAATAATTCCTGGCATAAAAACTCTGCAGAGAAACATCAAACAATAGTCGAGCACAGTGAACAAAATCACCTTCATTTAACCCATCCAGAAGTGCAAGGACGGAATAAAAATCTGGCCGTTCTTTGGGTTCAACTTTCCAACAAGCGCTCATCAACTGCGAATATTTCTGAGGACAGGAACTTGGAATAGTCAAACGCTGTATATAAAATACAAATAAAGCACACTATACAACATTAACATCCTAGATAACAAAAATATGCTAAAAATATGCTAAATATGCCATCAGTTTAGGCATCTTTTACATCATATGCCTAGAAAACTGATTGGGCCTATTCTACCACTCTTGGGACATGCACAGAGCTTTAAGCATAACGTCATTCTAATGTAATATGCAAAAAGCAATAACTTCCCAGAGAAGATTGGGGTAAGTACATGTAAATGGAAATGAAAAAAGAGAAACAATACTTAACTAAAAGCTATCTCTATAAAATTTCTCTCTTAGACTTAGCTCATGTGTTGTAAAAAGTAATACTAGACTGATTGTTAAAATATATTGCCAAATTTCTCGCACTTTCAGAGGAACAATGTGTTGCTAAGTGAGAAAAAACAATGATATTCATTAAGTAATGCAATAATTGGTCTACATAACCAATACCTGCAATTATGACATAAAATGCACAAAACTCACTGTGCCACATTCAACAACAATCCATGCCACTTGTAATCCATCCATACCACTGAACGGAATTTGATGTGTCAACAGTTCCCACAGAACCTGTGATAACACATTTCTCACAATCGGCATATCGGTAACGACTTTAAAATCAACAACCGAAATACGACAACTATAATAAGTAGATATTCGTAACTTTCTAAGTAAAGTTAAAGTATGATGGTGGAAGTATAGCACAAAGCCACAAAATAATACTTTCCAACTATTCCGATCAACATACATTATTCACAATTACAACTAGAAAGCAGTCATAGCCCGCAGGTACCTCTGCCAAGGCAATGTTATTCGCCAGGTGGCGTCACCATATCCACTTTGCCAGCGGTTACCTTATGCCCCCTTTAACGCAATAGTAACGAAAATTTCAAAGTGATCCAGAATCCGGGATTCCTTTCGGATCACCCCCAAAATTGAATCACTGGTAGTTTGTGCCACGCCCGACATACCCTCAAAATTTCAGAAAGATCCGTCCATAACTTTTTGAGTTATCTTGCTCACAAACAGACAGACAGACAGACAGACAAACAAAGTCTGGCAAAAACATTACCTCCTTGGTGGAGGTAACAATCTATGCCACAAAGTTTTACAATAGCTCTGAAACTGTGCCACTGAGCTTATTAACATTGATCAAACATGTTCTGCAGTAACATTAGTATTATGTCACAAACCAGCACCTACATCTAGCACAGAAACAGGACTGAAAAAGTAAACAAAAATCTACAACAGCATATGTGAAAATATTTCTATCCATTTTCTCAACATTTATCGATGCAAAAAAGTAAACTGCAATTACTGCTATTTCAATCTAAGTCAGCTAACAAGTAAATGTGATAATTCTCATATCAAAAATCACTACCAGTACCATAATAACACACATAATTGCTAGCACTCAATAACAAACGAATATAATAAAAGATAAATATAATAAAATAAAATATGTCAAAAATGCTCACCACACCATATGACCAAACATCACAAGCATCAGACACTGGTAGACTCTGAATGACCTGCAGCAATTAGCAACATCATCAACTATCTCTCTGGAAAATTTAACCAGTGTCAGTAAGTAGACCTGTGAGTTGGATCGATCTTGAGTCGACTTGGGCCTTCCAAGTTGAGTCAAGTCGGTCAGTAGCAGCGTCATCATCAAAATTTTCTGGCGCCGTCGGTTTCATTACAAGTCATTTCAAGTCGACTTGAGAAGTCAACTTGAAAAGTAATCTTGCACCTACCAGTTCTCTCAAACATGGCTATAGATGAGTTCAGGCAAATAAGGCAATTTGTAACATATTTTAGTAACCGTATATAAAATAACGGTATAATATCAATTAGGATGAACAAATTATCGAGTTTCAATGCTTCGCACAGTTCTAATTGTTAGATGACGTAGAAACCAGAAACCGATGTGAATCAGCCTAGTGTGAATGACATAAGTCTAATTTTCATATGTTGTTGTTCCTCTTGCACTAGATTGCTGAAATTTTGCATGCCTAAGTTTAAGACACATGGCTAATTATTCATGTAAAAAGTTTTTTATAAGCCCTAACGGTTAACCACAATACATCAGTTACAGACGGACAGACGGACAGACGACAACGATGCCAAAGACGCGGCTATAGATGAGCATAGCTGTAGCGCGTCAAAAACAGTCACATAACACACAGTTTTTAGTTATCTGTACAAAATTCCTTTAAAAAATGACAACAACAAAAGACGTCCACTGAAGGAATAAAACACTTTATGAATAGCCTACAGTATACCTACAGCATTCACGCAAGTTCATCACAACTTCTAAACGTGTGTCTGGTGACTTGCAAATTATTTGCAATAACTGTAGCAAACTTTTACAAACCAAATGCACCTCTTCAAGGCCTACTGTCACCCAAGTACAGTGGGTGGCCAAAAGTGTGTCATAATGCGATGACGATGCCAGAAAGTCGTGAAGCACACCGCAAGTAAAATAAGTAAAATGTTGAACTTGAGCGCATCTCTAGCTGATTTATGTCTATAGTCATAAAGTTTTATCTATGTAAACTGCTCTGCGTCATTCGTGACGTCACTTTAATCGAAAATTTTGACAAATGAACCAATTGAAGTACGGTGGATACGGCAGGCAAAGAATTGACAAGGGAGCAAAAGAAAATTATTATAAAATTAGGTAATATTAATTGTAACCAAGCATTCATTTTGAATACATTAAATGTAAGACAGGCTAGCGTACAGAAGTTTCTGAAGTGATGGAAATGTTGACAAAGTGGAGAAAAGTGGCTTTAAACTGACAGATCACCGAATCTGATTGAAGGAGTGATTGCAGAACAATTCGTCATGTTGAAGCGCAGAGGAAAAAAGACATCGGCTGAAATTATGAACTATGTAAATGATATGCTGACTCAACGATTATCACCACGTATGATACGACGTCGTTTGCATTTCTGTGGTTTAACCAGACGGAAAATTTGGAAAACAAACTGTAACAAGCAGGATGAATTAACCTCGCCATGTGTTTTGGTGTAGACAAAAGCTGAGCTGGAAAGCAGATAACTGGAGATCAGTCGAATTTATAGATGAAACTCAGATAGTAATAGGATATGACAGAAAAGTCAAGGCTACGCTTGGAGAAGGCTACACGAAGTCTGGAATCTCGAATGTCTTGAGAGGCAGCAACAATCGAAATTTATCACCATGTTCTGGAGTTGTATTTGCTACGAAAGAGTGGGTACTCTTGTACCAAATGGCAAAAATACTGACTGCCTGTAACTATTTGAATGCATTCGATGCAAACTTGTGGCCAGGTGTGTGCAAATATTTTGCTGGAAAGCACTTCTTTTAGCAGGATTATAGCCCCTGTACAACTCTCAGTATTTACTCATCTGTGGAAAATAGAAAAAATCATATTTTGGGTTTTATGTAGTCAGCACAATCACTGGACAAAAACATTATCAAAAATATGTGGAAAGTCATAAAATTGCATGTGCAAAAGGAATTGTCAGCTATTAACTCTCGACAGAACCCTATCAAGTCTACTCTAACAACCTGAAGCAAAGTTTATTAAACCTCCATTCGTCAGCTCTACGCATCCATTCCGTGACGAATTAGTTCCGTTATTGCACACAAAGGATTGATAACAAAATTCTAAAACGTCAGGTAAGCGCTTTTGTTGAAATAATGTTGTTTACGATGTTTGAATTTAACTGGCAAAAAACAAATCGAGCATTCGCGCTGCCGCCATTATGACACACTTTTGGCCACATGCTGTAACATCATTAAAGCATTAACAGTTGAATAGAATAAATCACAAATTTATGGCCGTAAATTATGAATTAATGTGCACATGATTGTATACATTGACAAGTTTCATCAATGACAAATTTACGATTACTACAAGGCAAAAATTTGTTTTGAAAATGAAAACCCATAAATACAACAAAATAATGCAGTGAACAAACCTCTGGTGCCATCCATGGATATGTTCCAACGACAGACATTTTTGTTGTGCTTGCTAATAGCCGTGATGTACCGAAATCACAGATCTGTACAAATACACACACAACACATGAGCTGCAAACCTGCACGTTTCATGTAGTGTTCACAATACTAAAAACGGATGTATGCAAAATGTAAACTAGAAAAGCACTCGGACAGCGCAGACTTCCGCCAAGCATATTACCCTATAATAGTGAAGAAACAGGATTCCTTCCGGATCATCCCCAAAATTGAATCACTTGTAGTTTTTGCCATTCCCGACATTCCCTGAAAATTTCAGAAAAATCCTTCTATAACTTTTTGAGTTATCTTGCTAACACACAGACAAACAAACTCTGGCAAAAACATAACCTCTTTGGCAGAGGTAAAAACATATAACATAAAGTCCATCCTAAGCCAAAGAAACAGTAAGGCCTGTAAGGCGGTACCGATCTTTGTTTGCTTAGCCATCAGTTTACACTGCCAGACCAGAAGCATTGTGCAGTGAGCCTGTTTATGCACCAGCAAAAGCTGGTACTCAACTACTCATCATATCAACCGATGAAGGGATGGCCAGGCTGAGTTCGCTTGGGTACTCATAAGAAAGGCTACAAAGCTATGCCAAACTGATTACATGGTTCCTGCTACTGTGCAGAAATCATTTTCCCTGACTTTCCAGGACAAAATGAATCATTTTCCCTGACTAATTTGTTCACGCGGAAAATACCAATGTCGGTTTTCAATCGCTTGCAATCACACTAGAAACAAGGGTGGCGGAACAAATTTAAAAGTGGAGGTACAGATAATCTGTTAGTGAAGGAAGCGAGCATAAAAAATTTTGAACTGTTGTACACAGACTGCATACAATAATTCAAAATTACTTCTGCATCTTTGTTAACTTTCAAATTCCCTGACCCACTGAATTTTCCCTGACTTTGAAATGTAAAATTCCCTGACTTTCCCTGACTGTAGAAACCATGTAATTATGATGTACAAATTTCTGTAATAACTGCAAAACACTAAAACAGAAAACAATATTAACGATACTACAGATGAGCGTTTAAATGAAAAATCAACACACCTTGCAAACAGAGTTCCCATCAATAACAACTGCAAGACACAATGTACATACATTGTCATTAAACATAACACTGATAATGTTAAACACTTTAGTATACACTTGCAATTTTTGTCTAACTGGTCAGTTTTTCTATTGTTACTCCAGCTACGACTTTTAAAAATGTTGCAATGAAACTTTTTCAATGCAGGTTGCCATTACTGAGACTCAACCAACAGCATGGGGTATTCAACCATGTCTTCTATATACATTACAGTAAAAAATATTCCTAATATTATATATGTATAAATCAAAACATTGTACAAGTTATTCAAAATATACCATTAAGTGGTATATTAGCAGCAGTATGTTCAAATGTAACAATCTTTGTACCAGTTCATGGACATGTTTTCTTTTTATCAAATTGATCAGGTCAAATAAATTTTGTATCTTTGCAATACAAATTTACGGCTATACCCTTAAATAGAAGCGCAATTAGCAAGACATGATCGTACCATTTTTAGACTTGAGATCCCGGTGAATCACTTTAACAGGTGCCTCGTTGTGCAAATAGTTCATACCTGAAATGCGATAATCAATTAATGATCTTTAATGTTCTTCCCTTTTAGCTATTTCATTGAGATAAGTGAATTGTATAATTTGTTAATTTAACTAAATATTGTTCAGTGATTTGATTATAGGAAAAAAGCCAAACTTTACTATAACAAGTAAAAAACCAAAATTACTTACTGAGGAAAGAAAGGTAATAAACAAAATGAAAAAATTACCATGTTCAGATTGTCAGCTAATGTAGCTGCACTGAGACAAAAAAATATATGTAAATGTAATCATTTTAGTTCACATTAGTTATTAATTAGCTGAACATAATAACAAAAAACAGCATATCAATACCTACTACAGTGCTACATACTTGCACTCTGCAGCGACATCAGTTACACATTTTTCCTGTTCATATTGATCTATAAGCAATTAATTTTCTATTTTTCTATTTATTTACTTACTACCAGTTGCCTTGTGAACTGTCCCAAAACACCCAACAGGTGATCAAAAATTTCATCTTAAGATATATTTTAAGATACATCGTGTGCTTTGTGAATTAGCTCATTGTCCTAAAATGTCCGCAGGTGCAGCAATTATCCTAAGAAAATCTTAAGATGTTCTGGGAATTGGGCTACTGGATCAAACAGTATTACAGACGAATGAAGTGCAATGCGTAAAGAGACCACAGACGCACTGAGAGTATGACAAAATGTACCTCGAGCAATGTCCTTCGCCCACTGCACTGTATTTTCAAACGTTAGCTGCTCACTCCGGGGCAGCTGTAGAAAATTATACAGTGAACCATTCGCAGCATATTCTACAACAAATAACCAGCAGCAAAAGTTAACACTGAAAACACTCATAGTTGTCACAGTGGCAATAAGGCAGCATCATACACTGAATGACAAACAATATTTACTGGTGTGCACATGGTGTGACAAAAAAGCGCTGGCTCGTTTACCACTGGACAATCTTTAAGTCACCAGACAATGTATTCACTTATTCAACATTCAAAAAATAAAGTGACAATTTTTGTTTCTGCACTCTGCAGTTTACCGAAAGTAGTTCCAAATGTATTTTTGACGTGTCCTGCCTGCAGTATGCACATTTTCACTGTTGATCGAGAAGCTGAGCATACATTTTGCTTACTGACATACCACAGTTTTAAAGTGAAACATATTTCAAACTATGTTCGCATGTGTCACAAACATACAGGGCATCCCCACCAGTAATATGCATATACTGCAGATCAATCACTTCCTTTATAAATGAAACTAAGACTCCAGTTTCTGCTAACTGCTTTTAAAATATAAACCAACAGCATTAGATGTGCTTACCAGTAACAATGCAATAATTTGGTGTCTTTGTGACTGCTCCATAGAACTGTATGATATTGCAGTGACTAAGTTGACTCAGTACTTCAGCCTGTTAAAACCGCATTACACAAATCAACAACAGGTTTGTGAAGCATTTTTCAAAATAAAAACAAATAGCTACATTCTAAAGCCTGTGAACCACATATGGCCCATATGACTCATATAGCCCACGAAGGCTTATCATCCACAAGGTCCACTTGACAGAAAAAATACTATTCATCTACTGTGTTACTTACTTTTTTTGAGTTTTTTAAGCAGTGTATGGGCCTAATACACTTTTCTGCTGTACTTTTCGTCACAATGTTAACTTGGGCCACAGTGACTTCAAAACCTTGCTATGTAGCCTGCAGTTCAAACAGTTGTGCACCACTGTTCTAAAAAAATAAACAAGATAACACCACAGTACATATAGACACCGAAGGCATAGTAAGTGCACAGCCTATTGTGGTCAGGGTAGTGCTATTTTGGCTTACCAGACCAAGCTCATGGCACTAAAAAGTGCATTTTGACCAAGCCATGGCAACGCATCCATAGCAACACTGACGTCACAGCATTATGAAATGCTGTAAAAATCCCTTATTATGTATTGCTTCAATACTGCTAAATAAGCATATGTGTACTGTCACATAATATTCGTTTTTTTCACAAAATGTTAAATCCAATTAAAATACATTTAACCCGAATTAGTGTGAAGTTTGTGGTCTGCCAGCTACATATACAAACCAATGTACTATTTTGCTCACAAAATGGTTCCATACAAATTGCACTTTATTATGTGTTTTTGCACATACTTTATGTAGTGATAATATAATAATAACACAACAAAGCAAAATAAGTGCAACACAATATTATACAAGTACACTTTGCAACGAAAGACCTCATTTAAAGTACTGTGTGCCAATTTGAAGCCCGTATTATAGAAAAGATATTGAGTTAGTTGAGGGAGTTCAACACTGTGCAACTAAACTGACTGATAGTGTAAGAAATTTGCATTATGAAGAATTAATTAAAAAATTAAATTTAATGACATTGGAAAAAAGGCATAGGAGCGATTTACTAGAAACATTAAAAATTATTAATGGCTGTTATAATTTGCAATCAGATTTACTTTTTACATATGATAAAGGTCAAAGAAGAGGTCATTCAAAGAAACTATATAAAAATGCAGTAGATTAAATTTGAGAAAGTATGTATTTAGCAACAGAGTAATCGATCACTGGAATGCACTGTCTGACGTGTGTGTTAACAGCAATACAATAAATCAATCTAAAAACTGTTTGAAGCGTGAACTGCAACCGGAAACACATAGTTAATCTTAGTTATTTGGATAGTAAGTGTTATATGGCTTTTGCCTGTGCTTACTCATGCCACCAGTAATACTGGTGGCTTCGGTGAATTCGGCGAAAATAGGCGGCAACCGTAGCGGGCTCGGAGTGTGTAGTGGCATGACAGCTATGAGATGCCGGAGATGACTTCTACCAAAAATACAGCCTGTTGCAAGTACTACGCGCCTTTGATGTGTATATATGTACTGTGATAACACAGTGCTTCTCACCTCTGTGTCAAGTGATAACAATTTCTTAACTGCAACTTCCCGGCGGTTCTGAGATATCCAGATTGCTCTATACACACTTCCGTACGAACCACCTCCGCATCTTTCATAAAATTCGAGATCATCGAACTTGATTTCATATAGGCAAGACATTCCGTGAAATTATCCAAACGCCTATAACACAAATGAGTTAGGAAATACATTAAGCACAACATTCTGATGATATAAATATGGCATCAACTAAATACTTTACAAAGACTTGCAGAAACAACCCTACAAGTGCGGTTTTAATGTCCAAATCACATCGATTAGATGTACTATTCTTGTCGTTCTATACAGAGCCGGCAGGCCACCTGCGTGACTATTGCATCAGCATCACACCAACCAACCGGCAAGTTACACTATCTGAACAACATATTATTAAAGCAGTACCAAACTAGAGACAGCGCCACAATAATAATTAGTAGCTATAGCACAATATTACAAGGCGAAAGTACCCAATAATGTATTAAACTTCCGCCTCAAGGATTGTGTTTACAAACAAAAACATCTGTCACCACGCCCATTTTAGCTCCGCCTATTTTTGCAGAAAAAAAGAAGTAAATTAGTTTGTTGTACTGTAAATACAAAAGTAAACTTATGGGCCAAAAGTAAACTATGACCGTTTTCTTATTACATTATTTTTGAAACTAACCACATGCTAAAACTATTTTTTCAAGTATTGAGTCAAATATCATATATGTTTCTCAGTAGATGTCGCCACTGTTCATGCTAGATCTAGAATGCCCGGTAGGTTAAAAACAGCACGTGGCGAAACAAAAAGCGTAATAAATAAAAATGAAATTAGTCGCTTACACTTTTAAAGATTCTGTGCCTTTTAACTTTACTTATTCGTATAACAGCAAAAACACCCAAATAAAAGCCAATGCTAACGATATACATGGTCAATCTGCCACTTTACTTACGTGCCTTAAACTAATGAGTAAGGAAAATAACGAGCCCTGGTGACGCGGGGCTCCCAGGCCCTCGTCCTGGATGAATTTCTTGAGGGTACAGGTTGCCCTCGGGTGACCCGCCTACTTTAGCGGGATGCCCGTGTTGATGCGATCTGCCCGTACCCTATCATAATCATGAACAGAACAAGTAACACACTAACATTAAGAGCTTACCCAGTGATCGCGAGGTCAAAGGTTCGACTGCAAGCCAATCCACTATCAGGTAACAACCCTAGACAAGTTAGTCGCACACCACAGCCCTCGGTGCGATGCCACAGTTTGGAGGCTCTGCCGAGTAACTTAATCGAAGAACATTTTTTCTGTAAATCTTCATTTGCAAGTGAGACACATTGGCTATTAAGTTTTCACTACCCGGTGTTTGCAACTTAATCAGAGAGCCTATCCAATCTAGGAACGCCAGCTATACAGCCTGTCCCTATGACATCAACCATGAGCAACTGCAGCTGGCTGGAATTCCTGCGGCTGGCTGGCTGCTATCAGGGATCAATAAATTTTTCCAAAAACCGTTTTCACCCGTTTACTCACATTAACTACGTGGCTTTTCTGCTCATTTCATTAAGGTCTAAGAAAATTTCTGTGATTACAGTTGTCGTTCATCCCTAGAAAAAAAGGCATCCCTAAAATTTTAGGGACCTTCAGAAATATCATCGCACTTTTCAGTATGCTAAAAAATTTTTACTGAAAAGTACTGTTTACATCTAGCCTGAAACGTTGCATTATCTTTGCCTAAGTTCTCGCGAGTACTATTTAGTGTGTCAGTTTGTTTTTTTACGAGTTGTTGGGTAATATTACATGACATGATATAAAAATGTTTTAAAAAATTTCTGCTGCCCCGTGCTTATTTTTTCCCGGCTGCACCGGAAGCACTGATTTTTTATGCCTAGTTTTTTCTTTTCCAATAATGCACATAATGCATAGTTATAGCTATGGATAAATAAAACACAATTAGTAAGTCATGTGGACTTTCTTGTTCTATCACTTTCTGTGTAGTGCACTCCAGATACAATTTTCCACACCACAAAAAAACACTATAGGCAGCGGTATGCATCATATTGTATCATATCATGTTCACGTGAGCTACAACAGTTACACAGGACTACAACGCCAAGTTGACAGTTTTTGGTAGACTACGTAATGTCCGACAACATGCCAACTAGACTAATAAAACAAGAAATCTGAGCTAATGCTCATGAGATGCGTGACAGCCTATGGCAGTTCCTGTTTGCAGGTAATCTTGGTCTATCTCCACCCATTTCATCGCAATTCACTCTTTTGCAGCCAAAAATCACTTAAAATTAATTATTGTTAGAGTTCAAGGTCATCGATGTTGACATTTTAAAGCAATTCGTCATCAGTGCCTGTTATGATGAGCAGCCTGCGTCTAACTGCAACCATTTACACCCTAGACAAGCCAACAGAGGATATATAACCACTTATTAGAGGGGTGCCCCTTTTTGACACCCACGTGCACAGGCCTCCTTGAATCTAAAGGATCTAGACTTGTACTGCTAAAATCTACATTCCATGCTGAAAATTTCATATGCAGGTTGTCTTAGTCTATCTCCAGCCATTTTAGCGCAATTCACTCTTAAAATGTGTGTCGCAGCCCAAAATCACGAAAAAAATTCACTAAAACCTGCTATTTTGGGGGTTAAAGGTCATTCAAGGTCATCGATGTTGACATTTCTAAGAAGGTCGTCGCCAGAGCTTGTTGTGATAAGCAGCATGTCTGTGCCTATCTGCAACCATATTCACACTACACTAGGCAATCCAATAGCTGCAAAACAACGTCTTTCTAACGATTATTTGTTTCAGGTACGACAAAATTTAGGTGTCTTAACATTTATAATTTTTGCAGATGCTTGAAATCATTCAAGTTCAACATTTTATTTACTGCCATGTATGTGTATACATCGGCAATAGCATAGTTGTGTGGCGCCACCTTGCGAATGCAATAGCGGTAGAATAGTCTTTTTAGGCGGGTTGCCCCTCTTTCGCCCCCTCATTCGGGGGGACCCCCTTCACCCAGCGGCATGAAATTTTGTCACTAAATACTGGAGACTCTAGGCTATCATATGGTGAAAACCCGAAGTCTCTATCCCACCTGGTCTTGAAACGGTACCAGGACGTGACACCAGGACAGACAGACAGACAGATAGAATTACCATAGCTAATACGCGCTATAGCTAGCTATGCTAGTCCTCGTGCGTAAAAAAATTCCTGCTTCCGGTTGCCATCTGTCCCAGAAAATCTGGCATCTTTATAAAAAATTCTGCAGTGGTTTGTTTGTTTTCAAACTTTGACAGGAAAAATAACAGATTGCAGCCAGTCTGTTATGTTGCAGTATCTTTACCTTTGTTCTCCAGAGTACTATTTAGCGTGTCAACTTGTTTTTTACGAGTTGTCGTCGTAAACTGTCACGATATAAAAATAAAAATTAAAGAATATTCTCCACCGCATCCCTACTTTTTTGCCAGCTGCAACCGAAAGCACAAAAATTTTTCTTAAGCATAATTAGCATATTGCAACTAAGCAATCTTTGACGTTCAAGCCATCCTGTTCTGACACAGCTAGTATCTTCACCAGCTAACAGTACACGACTGGTGGCAGAGATTCAACCTGTAAACACAATATTCAGCAAAAGACAACACAAAAGTGAAACTATAATACACTAACTGTGAGATATATTTCTTTCTGAATGAGTGTCAGGTGAAACTGTTAGGTCTTGCCACGTCCCTGTCATTATTACCACAGATCAGTGCTAACTCCACCGAAACAGCAGGACAGTGGACAGATACACATGGCAAGAGTGTCGTCATTTAAGCCCGATACACACTAGCGGTCCATCTTAACGGTTGTCAAAATCACCAACCGTCCAGACGGCCATCTGGATGGACTGTTCAGCCACTATGTGCCATCTGGTGATGTGGTAAAGCAGACCGCTAGTGTATACAGGTGACCATTCAGGTGGACTGTTCAAAAAAGCATTGTCTGCAATGCTTTTTTGGCGGATGGACCGTTTGAGCCGCTAGCGTCAACGCGCAACCATTCGAACGGTCGTCAAAAACACCAGTCGTTAGGACGGACTGTCTGGACCGCTAGTGTGTATCAAGCTGCAGAAGTACTAGTTTGTCACAGCATTAAAAAATATCTGGAATCGCTGCAAATTAACAACACCCTTGACCGTCAATTGGCAACAATTTACAAAAGTTAACTAGTCATTTTCACACCTAAAATTTCATCAAAATCCATCAGCGGCTCAGTACTAATTACTATCACCTATACTATCATATCAGTAAGCGAAATGGATATGTAATTCCTACCAGTCACCCGGTCACTGGTCGAAATTATTTCTTATGCCATGTAACCCCACAAATTAACAATATTTCCCTAGAAAATATGCTGATCACCAGTTTTGCATCGAGAGAAGACATTTGCACATTGCGGAATTTAAATCGAATCAAACCACCACATCAGATGTAATCTGACAAAATAACGTTTCCAAATAGAACTAGAAGACCACCAACCAGCCAGCTGCTATAATGCAAGGAGCTTAAAATAAACCGCGTTATAAAGTGTGGTTACATGAAGTCACAATTATCTTAACTATCATAAACAGTGAAAGCAAGAAAGAAAAATGGAATTTCGGAAACTGTCAAGTTCAACACATTAACACCGAAATGCAAACGAGCTTTACTACAGAAGTTTGACAATTTGCGAAACTATACTGAATGGTCAAAAAATGTCACCAAGTCTTTGTTATAACTTTGCTACATACCACACCCAATATACTGCTACAGCACAAGTGTAGGAAAGTGTGAGGCATAACAGCATCAAAAGTTACTTTATTGCAAATCTACTGCTGTGTGCTAGCGAAAAAATAAGTGCAAATCAGTCAACATTTATGCAGTTATGGCAAAAAGATGGTGACATTTGAGCATTAGCTCTGTACACAAAATAAAAAGACTATATCATGAAAAAAGCATTACCACAAGCAACCATATTATAGTTCCCCAATACCCGAAGTAACTTATTCCCACCATTTTACCTGTATCTTCATCGACACAGCTGTATTCCACCAAATTCATATTCTTAGTCTTCTAATTCTGTAACTTCTCATTCTAATTCTCATTTCATTCTCTTTCTTCACTTCTATATTCTCAAGTATTCTTTCTTCAACCTTTTACAAAAATCACAACAGTCAATAGATTCACATATCGTAATAAACTTTTATTGGTTCAACAATCACCAACCAACATGTGAAATGCATTAAAACACGTAAGCAGTTGAAAGGAGCCGGCTACACAATACTGCACGCCTAGCGAAGAGTTTCTACAGGCAAGTCACGTTATTTTATACTAGAAATTGCGAGAAAAAAGAACAAAAAAGCAACCACAACACAAATCCATCAAAGAGACAAAAGTCAACATCAAAAACAGAAAATTTTTCACAACACTGTTAAGATTTCTGTCCCACACAGTGCCGTAAGAAGTTCCTTGGAACGGTGCAACATTAATCAAAAGTCAACAGTCAATCAACCAAGGCCAGACAGACAGACGTCGTGGCGGTAAGCTAAAATGCTGAACTGTTGATATCCAGCTCCAAGTTGCTGTAGCCGCATCAGTGCTCATCAGTAACGACCTGGCCAAGGAAATAGAATCCACAGCACAACACAGAGGACTATTTAGTTTGCATCATACTTGTAAGTTCGCCGGCATTAATTCGTAGTATCTATAGAGTGTGGCAAAAAACAGTAGCCCCCTACAGTTTTTCGCTGTTTTCTCTGCAACTGCTTGGTATTTTAATTTGAAATTTTAAAGCTTTATTTACTGAAACCTTCTACATCTAACTGCCGAGTAAAATGTGATTCTGTAAAAAAACGACTAAGTTACAGACTTTTTAACATGACCGCCTACCGATTTTTCAGCATTCAAAAATGTTCCAGCTACAACACCAATTTAATAACATCGTTGAAACAACACAGTTAAATAATGATCAGATGCCAGAATTCCATTGTCACTG
>Ga0209671_1000185_pt1 | contig 33824 bp, 20 predicted proteins | sample WorMetHERISLAND2_2_FD_187401 | JGI IMG/M metagenome (GOLD analysis project Ga0209671, IMG submission 187401) | Marine gutless worms symbiont microbial communities from Max Planck institute for Marine Microbiology, Germany - Olavius geniculatus... | ecosystem: Host-associated > Annelida >...
GCAAAGAAGTGCCTTTTGGTGGTGGTTACAAAATTTATATTCAACATTTTAACCTATTTTTACACAAAAATATGAAAAATTACAATGGCGCCTATGGGGAAGAGTAATCAATGCTTTAAACCGTCATAACTCCGGCTATGTATAAGTTAAAGTAGTGATTTTTGGTTCTAGGGTACGGTTTTCGGAGTTGGTCAATTTAACGGTGTCATTAACATTTACCTCCCCCTTTTGACCCCCATTGCCACGGCAACAAAATTTGGCACAAAATTGGCTATAACTCGGCTTGTGTAAGAGATATCTGCGAGATTTTTGCGCCTGTAGGGGGGTTTTCGAAGATGGGCCATCGAGTGCCACCAATCGCATTGTCCCCCGACCGACCCCATCAACAAAATTTAGAACAAAATTGGCTATAACTTGGCTTACGTAAGATATATCTGCGAAATTTTGCGTCTATAGGGGAGTTTTCAGAGATGGACCATCAAATGCTGCCAACCAAATTGTTCCCCGAGCAACACTCATTGGTATGGCAATGAAATATGGGACAAAATGGGTTAGAACTCAGCTTATGTGAGAGATGTATCAAAGATCTTTGCGTCAGATAGGGGGAAAGGTTTCGAGGTCAGGCTATTTTGGTATGAGCAGTGCGCAATTATTTGAAAGCGCACATACACACCACCGCAAAAATCATACGTTAAACATACGAAAAATCGTTGTTATTTAGCAACAAAAACATTTGTACATTTTCTAACATTGCTATAATTAACTAATCAGACGTTAGATTAGTAGACTTTCTAAAAGTTAACGACAGAATCTCCTAATTCGAGAGCTACTTGAAAGCGAGAGACACCCGTCCGCTTTGAATGTAAATTGATATTGGGTTGGGTTGGTGGCGTGGTGTACTGGTAATGCGTCTGATCCGATCAACGAAGTTACTGTACGCCGGGCCCGGTTAATACTGCGATGGGTGACTGCTAGCGGGCAGGTAAACCATCTTGGTATGTAACCAGCTGCCTAGGTCAACTCAGCCTTCCATCTCTCCAGGGTAGGTAAATCGAGTACCGGCCTATCTGGCTGGGGTTAAGGCGAGGCACGTTCACCTGTGTCGGGTGGCAGAAAACACTGTGGGATCACATACGGCAAGTGACGCTCCATAGCTCTGAAATGGGCTTCCATTAAAAGCTATAACACCACCTTTAACTTTTCCTGATAGAAAATCCATAGAACTATGCAAAGTAGCCCATATTCCAAGAAAAAAAGTAAATGCAATACTGGTGAAATGTACAGTTTGAAGATGACGCCAGCAGACAACTTGGGTGCTAGTGTTGGGTCAATTTAATTTATTATTGTGGTTTGTCAAAAATGTGACTTCCGTCACAGTAGCAATAATAGTAGTAGCAGTAGCAGCAGACTAGTAGGCTAGTAGTAGGGTTAGGGGTAGGATAGTGGTAGTGTAGGCGTAGGGTTGTATAGCAATAGGGGTAAGGTAAGTTATGGTAGGGGTAGAGTATGGTGATGGAAAAGTAGGGGTTACTTACAGTCGAAGTAGAAATAGGAGCAGCAGTAGTTGTGGTAGTAGTTGCAGTGGCTATTCTACTGCCATATTTTATTCAGCTTCAGATTACTTCTAATGGCAATAAAACTGCAAATATTTATGTAAAAAACTGCTCAGTTTATAATACGGTGTAAGGGTGACATCGTGGTTGTAGACATAAAACTGCACAAATCACAATTTAAGAATTCAAACATCACCATTGCACAATGTCAGAAGAACTTTGCTGACTGTGTAATGGTAAAGTTTGAATTCTTCAATTGCGATTTGTGCTGTTTTATATCTACAACCACGATGTCACCCTTACACCGTATTATAAACTGAACAGTTTTTTTACATAAATCACAGTAAAAGCTGAAATATACAAGTGATAGAACACAACCGACCCATGGCCTGTTTGCCCATGGCGCACTGGTAGGTGTTACGTGGCGACTGATTGTGATGTGGATATGGAATCAAACCAGCGCAAACGCCGAGGATCGTGAACGGCTCAATCTCCAGATGTGTCATCTCACTACATCGCACATCACCAAACAATGCAGGAAACATAATTGCTATTTCTACTCAAAATAATTTACTTATTTCATGTATCTATTTACTTTACTTATCGATTTTTGTACTGTTTCCACTGAAAGTTATATTTCAATGAATTATCTTTTTCGAATTTGAATGTTAAGTGATTTATTCATGGCCAGTACAGCTACATATCAATTTCTGTTCACTACACCTTAATATGACAGATGAAATTAAAATGAAATGACTTAGTTTAAAAGCTATATAAGCATTTATTTAAATTCACTATATCAATAGGTTAAAAGTGAAATGGGCCTTTTTGAAACAGCACAACCAATCACTCTCAAGTATATGTTACCTGTCAAGTATGTAATTACCTGTCAGTATGATATCACCTATCAAGTATGTTATTACCTGTTGATATCTGCATCACTGAGTGCCACCAAACAATCATTTTCTTCATTAACATCCAGGTATTCAACGAGACCCTCACGCAGAAAGTCATCAAAACTCCTGAACAATCATTGCAAACAGCAGCCATAGCTAGTATACATCTATTACACATTAACTATCTTTACTCAACATGCATAATAATTAATAAGCACAGCAATACAATATTAAAAATGTACAATTTAACAAATGCATAGATGGCCAGAATTAAGAAATCATAATCTAACTAGCTGAGGTCAGGAAAACCTTGGAAAAGACATGGAAAATTCTTTATAGCAGGCAACCAGACACACAAGAACTGATACAAACAAGCACAGACAAGCAAACAGATAAGCTGTTATACAAGCACACACCTGTATCCTTGAGTTAATTCTTCCAAGTGTCGAGCAGCAACTTTTGGTCGTCCATTCTCAACAATTATGTAAGGCCTGTTCACACATACAGTCACACTGAGTAAAGGCCTCTTCACACATGCAGTCAAACTAAACAAATTCACTACAACAGCATCTTGGTAAAAAAATGTCACTTAACAAACTTTCAACTTTTATCACAAATGTTAAAACCTTGCATAACTGTTAACAACTAGCAAGGCATGATGATTCTGCGTGTTATCACAAATGTTCAAGAATTATAACTATAAACTACAAATTAATCTGAAATTTAAAAAAAATATCGAAAACACAAAACATGAAATTATCTGTTGCATTTCTCAATTTGCTCAACCACTTACCAATTAGATTACATGCTGTAGCACTGTAAATTCTTCTCTTATATAATTACAAGCAGCGCCATGCAAATAACAGAATGGGAAAAACTATGTGAATATGTAGCAAAATACGGAAAGTCAAGATTAAGGTTAGTTATCAGTTTAATAGTGTCAGTAAATATTTTATCTCACAATGCTATAATAAAAAGCTCCATAGCAAAAACAAAAGACATAAAAGCTAGAGAGCAAAAACAGTAAAACTTACATACATATGAAAACAAATAAATAATACATTTATTCATTTTTTAAAACTGCTAAAAATGCACACAACTAATTACAGCAGGCTAATCTGGTATTGTGTGTGGCTTGGTGGTCTAACAGTAACGAGCGAGACTGGTGACAGAAAGGTTCTAGGATCGACTCCAAGTCGGAGCACTGTGAGGTAACAACCTTGGGCAAGTTGCTCACGCGCGCGTGCCTCTGTTCACCAAGTAGTATAATTTATTACCAGTCAAAGGGCAGTGATGCTCTGTGGCTGGGAAGGTAGCCGTAGGTCTGGCGTCGCACTGGCCATGCGTCACGGACTCAAGTGGTTTATCCACCTACGGGCTCAATGGCCAGTGTATGGAAGATGAGCACCCTGCCTATGCTCCTGATGGGGCATGGCCTGGTTTGCCTTTTTGAATCTGCTATTACTTTTATCTGTTTCAGAAGTTAATCTGTAGCAAAAGAATAAAACCAATGATAAAGATGTTAATTATGATTAAAGCAACAAAGTCAAGATAGACAAGACTAAGAATGTTAATGCATGAGACCTGCAGACTCGACCGCCATCGCAGGCGATGTGAATGAGCCGATGTTTGTGGTTAGGACTGATTGAGACAAACTCACTGATAAGACCAGCACGACGGATCTTACGAAACATTGCTACCAGACGACTAGCGGCCAGCGTTATACCAAGAATGTTACCTACAGCAATACATAACGTCATCGCCATTATCATCTTAAAACGATCAGATAATACAACAATCAAAATGATCAAAATGTTATGCTAATCTAAGAGAAAAATGCTTTCAAATATTACATGCCAGGTACAAACAACAATCCAACAACTGAGATCAGACAAGTTTGCTGCCACAGCTGTCTACCAGGCTTCTATAGGCCAACAACGTGTTAGAAAAGTACTAAACATTGACTTATGTCATGTACAAAATAGAAGCATAACGTCAGTGCCATTTCAGTGAGTCAACAGACATCAACGATAGGTTTCAAAAATCAAAGATTTGTTTCAATGTTATTCAAATGTGCTGAAATTCCTCAACTCTATTGGCTCCTATATGGGCCTAGAAATAGACTGACAAGTGCATCACTACAAAAACAACAACCACAAAGGTCATCATCCTTGTTATCATCACATATAAGTAAGCAAGAATAAAATTAAACAGGTGCCAATTTAACAGTAAGACCAGCTGACAGTCGGCAGCCAGGCATGTGAGCCGAAGCTATGCTTGGCAGTGATACACCTATAAGGCTCACCATTGAGAAAAACAAGGTATGCTCCGGGAGCATACAGTTCTTCTCCGGTGAGAACATGGACGTCCTCAACGCCGAGATTGAAAGCCAAGCGGATGATATGTTCTTCCGCTAAGTCCGTGGTGACATGTGTCATTAGCGCCAGATTCTTCACCAGTCCACAGCCCTACAGATGCACCACATCAGCAGCGTGAATGAGTGACTCTTTCCTTGTTCACAGTGCTCAGCACTCAAGAGGCCACTTCGTGTCATCTTGATGCTAATGATAGCCTCTGGTTTTATTGAAGCTGTTATTATGTATGATGATGTACTGATAGTATTGTCTTAATCTATCACGAAATGAGCCATTCGCTTTGCTAGAAGAGGATCACGGTGTGAATGTAAATGTGCGCAGAAACAAAAAATTAAGGATACGCAATCAGACAGGTAAGAAATGCAAATTAACCTCAGACACTGCAGAGAAAGATGCTTGTGTTGAGCACATAAACACAGCATTCAACATGAATGCCCTTCACTGCAGAGATCGAAGCCAATCGTCCAATTGTTCAATCTATGTAAAGCATGCGTGTTTCAATTTTTTATGTGCCAACTAATACATCAGTTTACTACTGAATACTAACATGCCCTAGGCAGCATGCTAAGATTCAAAAAGTACTAGCAGTGATAATACCTCTCCTTCAGGGGTGTCAGAAGGACAGAGCATCCCCCACTGTGACGGCTGCAGCGAACGCGGTCCACTCACTTTGCGTGTTTTCTCAAACTGTTCATAACAGCCACAACAATGTTACAAATAATTGTTATAAACTATCCAGTTAATAATGATATGAATCACTGACCAAAAGCAGCAGGAATCATCTACAGCTGAAATATCACCTGTTAAATTCTAATGCACATCATGCTACAGTAATATTTACATAATGACAGAAACCATGCAGCACTGACGAAGATAATGTAGCTCGCTTAACCCAGTTTACATGATAAAGCAAACATGAAGCAAAGATGAAGCAAGCATGAAGCAAATGTATTGAATATACGCATGCTCGACATGTGCTCTAAGTTTGCTTGATGTTTGCTTCATCGTGTAAACACCCATTATGTTGAGATCTCAGCTGAAGCTGTCATCAGCGAATCAAGTTTGGTTCATTCATTTCCGACGCAGACTCACTGGAAACATTAAAGATGCTGAAGTCCTCAACAAAACTGTGGTGATTCATAATAAACAACACAAACCGGAGATATTTTCAGTGAAGATCTACGGAACCACCCGGGCGTTGCGGTAGCTTTCCTTAACCCGGATAACTGAAGACATCTGACGAGCAGAGAAGATGCGGTTTAGTGGCGTAATGGTTAGAACGCTGGACACTGTGTAATGTAGTAATATTAGAAGGTAGCGAGTTCAACTCCGGTCAAGTCACTGACAAATAGTTACTGCTCGAATAGGTCACAAAGTCTGTCTGCAGATAGGTAAACTATCTTGGCATATAACCAACATCAAGGTCCATTCCTGCAGGGTACGTAAATCAAGTACCAGCCTACTTGGCTAGGGTTAAGGTGTGGCAAATTCACCTGTGTTGGGTGGCAGGTAACACTGTGTGATCCCATACGGCAGGTGACACTCTGTAGCACTGCGATGGGTTTTCCATTAAGAGCTTTGCACCACCTACAACCTACAAAAGCTGTTGGACCAATAATAAGCCTCAAGCATACACATCACCCAGACCTGACTGGCAATCTTTGTGAGATGTCCCAGTGCCGAGATGAAAGATTTGCGATCCAGCAGCTGTGTTACTCCTGCTCTCTCCATCCGGAAACGCTTTATTGTCCAGTTACCCTTTTCGACACACCATGACCACGTTTACACACTGTGTAATGACAAAACAAGAACACAAGCTCAGCTTACATGCAAAAACTACAACTCAACATCTCACGTTCTGATGTAAACAGCTAACCCAGTCTCTCCCCAACAGAGTCTCTACAGGGTCACTGGTGTCAACTTCACTCTTAAGTACGCAAATTTCAACCACTAGAAATGTTGGCATCAAAGAGACGACATATCAGCCATCAGCATCATTCTGCTGAACTCTCACACAACTCAGACTTTAAATTATTGTGACTAAATTCTAATCAACTGGTCCTTGAGACCATAAACAGATTGACATACAAATTGACAGTTTCTGCACGATGTAATCTGACTGCACATTAATTAGTTGCACTTTCTGCTTTTTTCATTTTTTTTCAATTTCTTTTTTTTTCATTATTTTTGTTTTGCATGTTTGTTTGTACCTTGTGTACGATGTTAATAATAAATATATACCTCCGAAAAAATTACTACAAAATATGTTCAGAATGTATGCAGATATTTTGTTCACAGGAAATGAATGCCAATACCCATAAGTAGACAGAAACACAATAATAAATGCTTCTGGTAGTATTTAAGCATAGAAAAATAACCGCAAAATAGGAAGCAAGCTGCTGCAAAGTAACCTTTTTACCACTGGTAACAATTTTCAACAATGTCAATTTTTTAAACTGCAAACTAGAAATTTGGAGCAAAGCCCAACGTGAGTCCACCCAGCGCCGTAAGTCCGACTGAAAGAAAATTCGGGAGGGGGTGAAATTCCCCCGATAGCAAAGTCACGTGGCCCGCACTCAAATGCACTAGCATACACAGAACGCGCAATGTCTCTATGCATTCCAGAGATATTTGCAGTCAAACTCGAAAGTTGTCCTAAATAACACCAAAATTTGAACATTTTTTGCCCTCCCAAATTCTCAGGGGGTGGTGCCTACCAAAAGTTGTACCCACATTATCACTCCAACCCAGAAGAACGTCACACGGCAAAGTTTCGTGGAGCTACTCCCACTACCGCCAAAGTTATAAACGTGCATTTACTAAATTTTAAGCCAATTTTGGACCCCCTTTGGAAAAAATTGTAAATGGGACCCCCATCCCCGGTGGGGTGTGCTAGCAAGACTTGGTAATTCTCTAACCAGTGTAAAAATTGGAGAGCACAGCACCGCCTAGAGGCTGAAATATGGCTTTCCAAAAAATCGATTTTGGTGGGTATTATTTCACCGCTAGATGCCCTTAATTAGCAGACCAAAGTTCACCTAACTTTTTCACCCAACACGGAGGAGTTGCGGTAAAAAATGTACTTGTCCGATTTCGAATATCTTTACCCATTCCGGAGATATTCGCAGCCGAAGTTTGAAATCGTCCAAAATCGGACCAAATTTTGAAAGTTTTTGGCCTCTTAAATTTTTTGGAGGGAGCCCCTAAATTTTGGACCAGCATTATAAAATTCGGCCCAGGTCTCATCACAGTGCAAAATTTCGCGCCATCAACTAAAGCATCTCTGAGGTTTCGCATTTAAATAAAAAAAGAAAAACATCTGCAGTAAAACAATAAGTCCGATCCAGAAACTAACGTTTCTGGGCAGACTAATAATGCCTTAACGTGCTTGATAATGTGTCTATTGGAAAGCATTAATGAAAATTCTTTGTCAATGACATCATCAAAATTTTTAAAGAATTAAAAAATTCATTGTGATAACCATATATGGTGAGCCAAAAAACGTGGAATTTTACTTTTGTCCATATCTTCACCAATTATTGATCGATTTTCACAATTCTTTCACTGGCACACTCTGCAGACAATTTGCTATAACGTAATTATTACATATCCCACCACACCCTAAATGCGTCTCTACACTACCTCGTAAAATATCAATAAAATGTGCATACATATCGATAATAGAAAACAAACATTTTGGGTTAAATTTTTTTAAAAACACTTCAGACCAACATTGAAGTGGATGGTCTGTACGACACTAAACTGTGTGGGTTTAACACAGTCTAGTGTCATACAGATCATTCATCGCAATGTTGGTTTGAGGTGTTTTTTCATTTACCTAAATTTTTGTTATTATCGTTAGTTTTTGCTTACATTTATATTTCACAAGGTAGTCTAGAAACACATTTACTGTGTGGTGGTATATATAATAATCACATTATTGCAAATTGTCTACAAAGTGCACCAGTGAAAGAATTTTGAAAATCGGTCAATAATCGGCAAAGATATTGACAAAGTAGAAGTGCCACGCTTTTTATGGCCCACGGTGTAGATACAGAGACAATTACCGTGCTAATGGCATGCACAAGTCCATTAGTGATTTGATCTGTTCTCATGTGAGCGTGGACATCAAATGCAGTAGCCAACTTCTTCCCAAGATGAGAGTCTATTATGTACTTCAGCTGTTCACACCACCAGCTATTTATAAAGCTATTGCTGTATTGCACTTCATTAGCTTTTGTATCTATTATTATTCACCTTATCGGTGTGACAATAAACAGTACTATCTTGTAACAATGAGGCTAAACTATTAAAATGTTCAAATAAACTAAAACAACATGCGATAAACAAGAAATTTGAGCTAAAGCTCATGAGACGTGCGAAAGCTTATAGCAGTTCGGGTTCAGTAGTTTAGCTGAAAATTGGGGTGTTCACGCTAAGTTAATAAACAAATAGCAAATTCTCCATCTGGATCGCATAACGATAGTTCCGTGGCGCCACCTTGTGAATGATATAGACTTGTGTCGCAGCCCGAAATCGCTAAAAAATCCATAAAACTCCCTATTTTGGCATACAAGGTCATTGAATTCGGCGCCAATCAAGAGCCAGTGTACGACTTCCCATTAGTGATTAATAGTAACCTAGGCAATATCTAACATCATTACTGAGATACAGCGACTTATTGGCCAAAAATCGCAAATTTTGCCCACCCCCATCTCATTTAGCACCCTTGTTCGGGGTGACCCCCTTCAAATTTATGGAAAAGCTTCACGGTTCCTGAAACTAGAGTCTTCCAGGCAGTTGACGGTGATGCTTGGGTTTTTGACTGATCCACCCGTGTGACAGACAGACGGACGGACAGACAAACAGACAGACAAACGGACAGACAGAATTGCGATGGCTAAGACGCGCTGAAAGCAGTAGCTGCTTTCGCACGTAAAAATGATTAACATAGTATACTGACAGCTAGTGACATAGTGGCAGCTAGTTTATAAAAAAGCAATAGTAATAGTTCATAAAAATGCACAAAAAACCTGTAATCTTATCAGTGAAAAACAAGTAAACCTCTGCTATTGCAAACAGGAACATGCAACAGCAGTGCACCGTCGTATGCTAGTGATCCGTAGACTTCATCCATAGATCTCATCCGTACGGCTTTTGGCTTGTTTCACAGAAGGCCCAGTAAAACATAATCATTCACCAGATGGCGCCACTATCTCGCTCTGGCAACGCCGTATCAGCTGGATGTCTCAGATTTTCCCTACCCCCTCTCATTTAGCGCCCATGTTCGGGGTGACCCCCTTCGAATTTATGGAAAAGCTTTACAGTTCCTGAAACTAAAATCTTCCAGGCAGCCGACGGTGAAGATTTGGTGATTCTAGCTTGCACCGCTTTTGACTGATCCACCCGTGTGACAGAGAGACAGATGGACGGACAGACAGAATTGCGATGGTTAAGACGCGCTGAAAGCAGTAGCTGCTCTTGCACGTAAAAACATAAAAACATTCACAAAACTTCCCCCCCCGAAAATTTCCTGCCTTTTGGGCAAATGGCTGACTTTCCCTGGCTGTTTTCAATTTCTCAACATTCCAGGCTTTCCAGAAAAGACACAATGGGTGCACTACATTTTTACACACGAAAGCAGCTACTGCTTTCAGCGCGTCTCAGCCATCACAATTCTGTCCATCTGTCTGTCTGTCACACGGATGGATCAGTCAAAAACCGTGCAAGCTAAGATCACCAAATCTTTACCATCGGCTGCACGGAAGACTCTAGTGTCAGGAACCATAAGGCTTTTCCATAAATTCGAAAGGGGTCACCCCGAATGAATGTGCTAAATGAAAGAGGGTGGAAAAAATTTGTGATTTTTAGCCAATAAGAAGCTGTATCTCAATAACAATGCGAGATAAGGCCTAGGTTACCATTAATCACTAATAGAAAGTCGTACACTGGCTCTTGATTGCCACCAAATTCAATGACCTTGGATGACCTTGAATGCTAAAATAGGAATTTTTACAGATTTTTTGTCAATTTCGGGCTGCAATACATATTTCAAGAGCGAATTGCACCGAAACCAATTGAGATAGACATGGACCAGCTGCATATGAAATTTTCAGCATTGAACGTAGATTTCGAAGGTCCACTTTCTAGGTTCAAGGAAACCTGCGCACGAGGGCATCAAACAGCAGTACCCCCGTAAAAGTCGCGTCAAAATGGATGGAGATAGACTGACAGTTTGAATTTGCAAACAGGAACTGCTATAGGCTTTCGTGCATCTCATGAGCATTGGCTCAAATTTCTTGTACTTTTAGTTGTTCAGAAAGTGGATGAAAATTGCACAAAAATTCAAATGCAAATGACCGAGAACTTACCTCAGAATTGTATCGTTTAAAGAGGTCCTCAAAGAGCAGAGCCAGCAGCTGGCCGGCCATCTCCAGCCTCTTGTTGCCGTAGTAATCTTTATCATCGACATCAGCCTCATCACCGAGTGCAAGGATGACTCGACGCACCATTAGTGCCATGTAGACAGCCTTCACTTTGAAGTTCCACTTCACAACCTTAGTTGATTGATACACCGGTTAGTCAACAATTAATCACGACGTACATGGTGTCCATAAAAATGCACCAACACCTGTCTTTTACCATTATTACTATAACCAATAAAAAATTGTGATGCTAGCATTTTTACAGCAGTACTGTCAACATCAATACCACATACTGTTCGATCTTCGGTCAAGTATCACGTATGCACAGTTAGTCACTGACTAGGTCGCAGTTTTATATTACAAGATAAAAGTAATAAAATTTAGCCTTTAAGATAAAATAATATATTCATCTGAATGAAACCACGAAAGGTTAAGAAGTTACACAACAGCAGATACAGACACTGATAGTCTGTTAACCACAAATAGATGCTAAAAACACAGATATTCAGAAATTTTCAAAAACATAAACATAGCACAGCATAAAATCTCATTCGCAGCAAGTAGTCTTGCCCAATGAAGCTGATATGGACATGTAGGGCAGCTGCAAAACCACACAACTTTGGAACAATTAAGCAGGAGATAATAAGGAATGGAGCAGTCACCGATGCCTTGGTCTTTAATTTGTCCAAAAATGTCTCATCAAATTATATCAATCAATGTGAGAGCTAGACAGACCGGGACATGCGAAAGTACAGTGGCCTGCAGTGTGTCCCTTGCTTCATCAATTCTGCTCTTCTTCACAGTCGATCCTCCACCCCACATTCGACGCAACTTCACGCGATTACCGACATACTCAAGCGCCTGCCACATAAACGAGCACTACCAACGTACTGAAGACACACAAAGCAACATTACCGACGTATGCAAGTGCCTGTCACACGTAACATTACCACTCACACGAAGCAATATTATCTCACATTCTAATAAGTGCAGTGCACAATGATGATGAGAAACCAACCAAATCTGACAAAAGCAGTTGATCAAGAAAAAATTTTCTCCCAACACGTTTGGAAGCTAACTCTCAACCAAGCTTATGCTGCTTCTTGTCACAGAGCATACATTGGTTTTTCTGTTAGAAGTATTTATTCATTTATTTTCAAGCACACATGCACAACACATATACGGTACCATAAAAACTTGATGAAACATTTACGTCCTCTGGATGAGAAATAATATAACTAAAAATGCACATTAATTGCAAGGTAAAAAATATAAGCAGCCAAATTCATTTTTATCAGTTTTTGATCAGTGATCTGAATTTGGCTGTGAAACTCCAATTACATAACAAGTCATAGAAAAATTTTCATAAAATTTTTGTAAGTGCTTTGGTTCAAGTAAAAGTCAAAGAATCCATCAAAAAATTTAAAAAGGCTAAAAAAAGTCAACAGCTTTTAACCCATCCCAGAGGTATGGAGTGTCGGCAACCATATGAGATCACACAGTGTTACCTGCCACCCAAAACAGACAAACGAGCGTGGGTCAATTGTTAATTTACCTACTCCGAAGAAAGAAAAGGCTGAGTTGGCCTTACCTGTTTCTGAGTATGTACACCAGCCTTAATTGATTCCTCAAGACACGGCGCTACGGCAGCGAGTATTTTATCCTCTGTACCAATCATCTGTACTGCCTCCTGGTCCGACTCTATACCCATCGCTTTGAATACGATCATTATTGGCAAGTCCTACACAACATCACAAAACTGACTCACTCGAAACTGTAACGTCCGGGTCACCATCAAATAACAGTCAAAATGCTGAACATTTTCCAGTGCAAATCATTCATCTTATCATGCGATATATATATATCATGAAAAGACAAACTCCAGACAAACCATAAATGTCATGCTAATCCTAACCCAAAGCACAATACTCAGTTGAGTTGTGTCGGTTTAAAAACCTGTTCTAAAAAAGTTCTGCAGTTAAACAAAATCCCAGAGTGGCAATCAGTAAACAGAGTTGCAAAGTATTTTAACTAACTCAGAATTTTTCATAAAAAGGAACAGCAGTATCAAACAACAGCTGAAATAGCCAAATGCTATTTAAAAACGTATCAAAAATATTAAAACACTCATTTGAATGAAATAACACCAAAATTTACAAAAAGCAGTGACTCGTAATGTGATATAAACTGTAAGCAAACCTCAGTGAATGTATTGTGCTTCACGTACAAACGACTGCCTTTGATTATTATGTCCGTGCGACTTTTCAGAGCGTGTGTCGAACTGAAATCAACCAGTGAAGCAATCAACAACAGTGGGTTCATTGACAACAAAAAACACAAAGATCTTTGCTGATAATGCAGCAATATTACAATGAACATGTTTATGCACTGTCTCCCCGTACTTGTAAAACTATGACTACATTGAAGCTTCAAAGCATATCTTAATTTCAATTTTTAGCATTGGACAGAGTATAAAATCACCTGAGTGTCCATGCGTCCTTGCGTCCAACGTTTCTTAAGCTCTCTTCCTTCCACCTCCCCTTCCCTTTCCCTTTTCCTTCCCCTTTCCCTTCCCCATTTTCCTTTCTCTTCCCTTTAGCCTTTCCCATTTCCCATTTCCTTCCCTTTCCACTTTCCCTTCCCCTTCTTCTCCTTTTCCTTCCCTTTCCACTTCTTCTTTCCCTTTTTTCCCTTTCCCCACTTTCCTTCCCCTTCCTCTTCACCTTTTCCTTTTCCCCCCTTTTCCTTCCTCTTCCTCTTTCCCTTTCTCTTTCCCATCTCCTTCCCATTACCTTCCCTTCCCCTTTCCCTTCCCCCTCACCTTTTCCTTTCCCTTTCGCTTCCTTTTCCCCTTCCACTTTCCCTTTCCCTTTCCTTCCCCTCCCCCTTCCTTTTTCTCTTTCCCTTCTTCTTTCTTTCTTTCCATGCCAACGTCCATGCATCCAACATTTGAGGCGCCATATCTCCATAACGGTGCCAGATGAACCCATGGTCACCATGGACCACCCATAAGAAGTCGACCCCCGGGAGTCGAATGGTCACGTGACTGATGACGTCACGTGACCCCAAAAGGTCAAGTTCGTGACCCTATTATCTTTGAAACACCATATCTTCACAACGGTGCAAGATAGACGCATGGCGACGATAAATCATTTATAGTAAAGCCCTGGTGACGAATCAAATGGTCTCATGACTGACAATGTTTATTTAGTTAAAATAATAGAGAAGGATGAAGGGATCATTGCTGCTGTATAATTTTAAATTAAACCATTTGATTTTTTTTCTACCAGTCTAAACAGCTCACTGATTACATTCATATGGACACATACTGTAAACTATCGAAATGCATTGGACAGACTCCATGTTCGTATGACATTATCTTGTTAAGTAAACGTTCTGAGCAACAGGAAAAATGAGTTGCTTCATTGACTCCTACACAGTTTGCTACAATGGTTAAATGCTGACAGAAAATGCCATTAAATCACTCTGTGTGTATCAAATGAATAAAATTAAAATTAAGTATAAATAAATGATGCACTATTTTACTTTTTCCTAACTTAATATTTAATATTTAGTGCAATATCAAAAGAGCTGCTTCATTAATTTAATGCACACACATGACTATGGACTGCTACGGTCAAGTCTGGACAAAAAATACCATTAAAACTGCATGTGTAGGTGTTTGTCCAAGTAAAGCAAAGTATTACTTATCTTGATTAGTTTTTTACTCAATAAATTAACATCCAGTGCAGACTGATAGATGTACCTGGTAACTGAGCACATCGCCTGTCCCTTCTTGTCTCGGTCGACAATCATGCGATTCTTTGACAACTGTTCCTGAATGAGAATGACCTTCTCAGCACCTTTGATGACAAAGTACCCACCCGGGTCAAGCGGACACTCGTTGGCTTTAGCCAGCTCCGCTGTGGACTTACCAGCCAGCTGGCACTTTGAGCTACGCAGCATCACCGGCATCCTGGCATACCAGACAGACCCAATCATGGCGTTCAGCTTACTGGACTCACAACTTCGGAGACACACAGTACAAAACACGTCTGAATATTGTTTCACCACTTTGCTCAGCCTGCCATGGGGTGCCAACTTTTGGCATGCGGATTAATACCGTGACATAATCCCTCGCATCAATTTTCAAGTCAGCTGCTTATGTGCTTAAGAAGTTATGCGTGACCACAATCTAACGTTTTCTATTAACACACTACTGTGTGATACAGTCATGTATTTGGATCCTAGTAACTTCACTTCATATTTCAGCTGACTTCATAGTGCTTATTCTGCTATCTAGCCTCTGTGTTGCTGATCTGTCGCTTTCCCTACTAGACGTCTATCTTGTAATTCATCTAAGTTTGATCCTGACAGTCTGGGAATTAGTCTCAGAGGGTAGCGTAAACGGGTTTGTATCCAGCTATAACCTAATATCATAGGTTAGGGTTAGGGTAAGGGTTAGGGTTCGTGTAGTGGGCTAGTTTTGACGGTCCAGGTTCTGTTGGTCCAGGTTTTGACAGAGAACAGTATAACCCAACCCCTAACACGTCAGTCAACAGACAAAATCATAAGCCGACTTCTCATGATAAATGCTGTTCATCCACCTTTCTCTACTTACCAATCAAGTAATTGTGAAATCTCAAAGAGTTGCTTAAGTACTCAAAATTTCATGTCTGCTAATGGTACAACATTTTTACACAAATCAGACACAAACAGCAATTTATGCACTACAAGAACCTTAACAGACACAACACCACAATTCTCACAAAAACATGCAGTACTGGATAGTAACCTTCCAATAGTAACTTTATTGACGACAGTCTTTCCCTGTCGCATGTACTCAATGTCCACAATGATTGGTGCAGAATATGTTATGTCTCGCAGGCGACACTACAATTATTCACCAGCACAAATATGCATGCTATATCAACTATGACACAAAATACATTGTAATGTTTGGTACCAAAACTTGAAAACAACTTAAAATTGGCACACCAGTTATTCCTGCTCGAGAGTATGTTCACACTAAGTTTAGTTTTTATCTGCTTTTCAAATTTCAAGTTAAAAGACCACACGGGACAGAATAACGGACAAACAGACAAACAAATAGACAAGCTGGTAAACAATGTGGCTCGCGACCGCTGCAATAGCCAATAGCCAACATGCGAACAGACAGACATGCAAGCAAACCAAGTCAAGCAAAGACGGAGTCGGATACAGACACACTGCCTAAGAATAAGGGTCGTTTATAGCTTACAGCATCACAAGCCAACAGAGAATGGATAAAACAAAAGATGACAAATGGGCAAGACCTATGAGGACAGATGTACAAGAAATGAGCAGCACAAAATTAATACGAGAAAATGAAAATATCTGCAGATGACCACATTACAACTAGTAATGCAGATATGGTCAAACAACTACCAGTATAGCTACAGCTAAATGCTGACAATAACAGAAAGTACAGGAAATTCTAAAGCTAGTTTCATGTATTTATGATAAATTCTTTAAAAAAACAAATTCTTAAAATGTACAATTCTGGTATGATTGTAATGTATGGGCATAAAATGCAAATACCTCGTGAGGAAACACAGGCTTGCTGACACCTAGGCCTTCGTCAACATCAGCCATGCCTACTGATACATTTGTGTATCTAAAACAGTATATGACAAATAGCAGTTGTAATAGCAGCAAAATATCACTATAATAGTAGTCAAAATTTGAGTTTTATTATTCACCCAATACCAGTCTAATATCATTGTGACAACAGCATAATAACAGTTTACTACAAGTCTTATAATACAAGTCTAACAGATTTGACAGACTAATGTTAGTACAATAATGTCCTAAATCAGTCTAGACATCACTGTGTCTCAGCTTAATGAATATAGAGCTATCAGTTAACAGCAGTCTAACGGTATATCAGTCAAATACATGCAAAGATTATTTTTAACTAAGTAATAAATTCATAATCACTCATAAATTGTCTTAACTATACTTAGCTATTACTGTTATTTAAGAAAACAATGATGCAACTATTTCAAAGTCAGAATAATTTATAAGAACAATGAACATGGACCTGCACATTTTGCTATATGCAAACTTCAGGCATTTAATATTAGCACCAACAACTGTGCAAAACTAATAAGTTAAAGGAGAGTTCTGGCTTTACATTGATGTACTAAAAACTAGTACTCCATTGGGAACAGTCCACAATAGTTAATGCCCTCTATGGCTAAAGCCTGGTTTAGCTAGACTCTATGTAATATAGTGAGCGTGAGATAAAATACTTAAGTGAAAACTAAGTAAAGTAATAATATAAACCATCTCCACTGTGTACAATGGTGTGTTTATGGTGACGTAACATTTGTGATTTAGGCTTAGAATCAGGTTAAGGTTAGTTATAGCAGGCCCTAGCTAAAACGGACCCTCCCCACCCGACTGTCTCACAAGATGACTAGAGTCCAGACTCATGTAATGATGATGATGATGAAGTGTGATTGGAAATAATACACACTTCAGGTAGAATCTTGGATCAACGTCGCTGGTAATCTTGTCATTTGCTCTGACAATGTTTTTCATCTAAAACATCATGCAATACCAGAACACTCTGCATGCTTCAATGAACAGTGCAACAGCAACAATATAACTAGTTCAGTTTTTCTAAATTAAAAACAATGTTTAGCATTAATCAAGTTCACAAAAAAAAGAGGACCCTTACACCAGGACAAAATTGGACTATACACATGCTCAGTAAAAAAAATCACAGCAGTTACTTTAAGTATGATTACTAATCTGCTTAAGTCAAAGTGCGATCACACTAGCGGTCTGTACAGCCATCCGGACGGCTGTTTGAATGGTTGTAGTTTTTAACGACAGTTTTTAACGACCATTTAAATGGCCGTTCGGACAGACGTCTGGATGGCTGTCTGGACTGCTAGTGTGACCGCACTTTTAATGTAAAGCAGGGATGTTAGGCCTTAGCTTTGGCCTGGCCTTAAAGACTAATATTGGTGGCCTTGGCCTTGACACTCAAGGCTTTGGCTTTGGTTGTCTTGGCCTCGGCTTTGGTCTTGGCCTTGACACTTAGGTCCTTGCCTTAAATGGCAAGGCCAAGGCCAGGGCCGAAAAAGAGTTACTGTGTCTAAACACTAAGTGGATTTGTTAGCCATAGTTATTGCTAATATTCTCACAAGCTTTACTTCCTATTCCTGTGCCCATAAACGAAAGCGGTAGGCAGTAGTAATTAACTACTTTGTAGTTAACTACACGCAGTCTATTTAGGCTACTAAAATGTAGCGCTGCAGCCAGAACAGAGTTAATTGCATGTATAGGCCTAGTCTAGACCACCAGCTGAACAGGAATGACTTTACGACCTTACTGTATAGTCGCTGGTCAACTGCAGGCCACTGCCGAGTCTATCATAATTTTTGTCTGTCTCTGCTTTGATCTACAACAACTTGACGCTCTCTCTGTTCTTAGCTTTCAACCTGTCCTTCGTGTGTGTCCATTCCATTGACATGTTTATGATGCTTGACATAATTACATGCTCAATTATACACAATACTCATATCGTAAAGGGTGGTTTGTTACGACATCTCGCTACACAAAATTAAAGTGCATGCAGTGTAGTTATAAAAGTAACTACTTAGATACAAGGTAGGCCTAATTGAAAAATTAGTTATACTATAGTTGAATTACTTTTAAGTAGTTAATGCCCATCACTGACCATTTGCAATGTTAAAGCAAAATTAAATGCCTGCGATCAGGCATATGGATTGGATTGGATGCAGTTCAGCATTCAAGTCATCATCATGGATTGTGTCTTAAAGGTGATGGATTGGATTGGATTTTAAAAATTGGACCCACATCCAACTCTGTGCTATACACTTAGCCTTGGCCTTGGCATTTAATGCTATGGCCTTGGCCTTGGCCTAGCCTTGGAGGTATTTTTGCGTCCTTGGCCTTGTACCCTGTGGCCTTGTTAACATCCCTGATGTAAAGCACGTTTTTTCCTCACTTAAATACTATTATCTCCCAATTACTGCCATCCAATTAACAGTTAATAATGATCAAGCACAAACACTTCCATGCAACGACAACTTTACTGAAATATGCTTGAAATGATTCTATCACTCACATTGTTGTCACTGTTAACATCATTCATTTTTAATGAGAGCTAACAAAACTAAAAACTTACTGTAGTATACTGACTGATTGATAACTATGCAATTTTGATTGAAGACAGTCATTATTTCTCACCTCTACATTGACAAAATGATTATAAGAGTCAATGTGCTGTTTGACTAGACCTCTGACACTCAGAAATGCTGGCAACAACTTCCATTTCTCCTACAGATGACCAACAAATCAACATGGTAAAAAATCAATGGAAAAAAAGATTTTTTATTTCATCAATATTACAACAATGATGGCACATGACTAACGAACAATATGCTTTTTGTTTAATAATTGTATTTTTTCAGTTTTTATTTCTTAACTTTTACTGTGCTTTTAACTCCATGTACATGTAATTTACACAATATTTGTACCAGTTGTAGCTGAAGAAATGCTAATTCAAAATATTGCAACAAAATATGGCAGTTGATTAAATATTCTTTGCTAGTCCTGACGTAATGTTGATGTCATAATGTGTCACGGGTACAAACTGGATAGTCTCAACTGGTGCTGTCAGTTGCTACCCTGCTCCAATGGTAAAAAATCTGGTTCATTCATGACAAATTGTTCTCAAGTTTTACAGTTACAGTTAAAATACATGCAAAGCGATGGCATTTACGTATCTGTGGAAATAGGTGGACTTTTACGCGTTCGAGCAAGACAGTGCACTAGCACACCGAGCTTGCGAGAATGTTGAGTTTTTGAATTGCAAGATGCCTGATTTCATGTCCCCATGTTGCTTAGTGCTAACACAATAAACATTTTTCATTTGCGAACCAAATTAAGTAATGATAAGTAATGATAAGGTTTAGGTTAAGGCTACTGTTAGGGTTAAGGTTAGCATGCTTCAGAGAATTATGTGATGATGGATGGTCACCCGAATTAAGGCTGTAATACTGGTCACACATTGCACGTACTGTGGTACTGTGGTATGTCAGAAAATAGTGAGACCGGATCTGAAAGGTGTTCAAATTGGTAGGTTCAGATCGCCGATCTGAACGTATAATTATCGATTACTCTGTTGCCAAATGCAATACAAATACCTCCGCAGTATTTATTGGCCGTGACTGACTTTCACGGTCCATCTTCATAATATCTGCAATAGTTTCCATGGCTCAAAATAACTACTTTTCACACTTTCATACTCAGAACCACAGAATACAACCACATTTTGTTTACATTTTGCGCCCGAAGAATATATAATTCTGAACGGAGTGACTACGGACACGGCGGCCGTGCCCCTAGACTGTGCACTACGGACCCGGCGGCGGCCGTGTCAGTAGCATACACGCTAGGCTCACGGCTACTGTTACTGCGGCCATGCCGAAGCATTTGCACATTTCCCTTGAATGCAGAGTCTAATGCAAGCGGCCGTTGTCCAATAAAATGCAGCTGGCGCGTTTGTTTCTTCTGCGCTCTGTTCAGGCATGCCAATATTTAGGATTTACTACTATATTGGAGTTATAATATTAAGTTTCACACTATTAACTATGTTTAGGTTTAAGACTTTAAGTCGACAATTTCGGCCGACCGTTTCAAGTCGAGTGTCTTGGGCGCAATATGTCGTCTGTCTGTGGTCTGTCTGTCTGTCGTCGTCTGTAGCACATGTAGGCCTGTTGTGGCTAAACCGTACGGCGTAGAGAGTCGGCGATGGTACCATTAAATAGGACGATAACGAGTTTCTATAGACTGTCAATGGTAACCATATGTTACCATCTGCAGCAGTTTGGTCACAGTTGCTGCCTTTTTTCTTTCTCTTTTTTAGGGTCGAGTACAAATTTTGCATGCTGTGAATTACCGTACCGTAGCATATTTTAGCGTCGACTGTAGCGTTTGATATAGCACCATTACCTTAGCGTATATGATAGGGCCTACTTACTCACTTTGGAAAATCGTTTTCTTTATGGAAGTCGAACAACTGCAACAACTGCATGGAGTTCTTGCCTGTGTTTCATTTCCGACTTGGTTTGAGACTCGAGTCTACCTAGTGCCTATACGCCCGCCGTGGCAGTAGCTTCAGTGCAACCGGCAGGCCGCCATGCCCCTAGTCCTAGCAATGCTTGGCACTACGTACACGGCCGCCGTGCACGTAGTCGCGACATTAGGGACACGGCCGCCGTGCCCCTAGCACTGTCGAATTCTTAATCGTACCAGCGTAGTCCACGTAGTCTGTCTTGTTCTGGTCTTGTTGTGTTTACTTTTCATAAATGTTTGATATAATCATTCATGGTGTACAAACAAACACCGTGATTTTATCGAGCTTGTTTTGTACTAAGTACAGTTTAGAGGCACACATGGTAAGCGAGAAAGAAGAAGACAGAAGAAGAATAGCTGGCAGCTGACAGGAGAATACGTCATCACAGTACACTGAAACTGAGAGTAGGCGTGGTACGTTGATCATCGGTTCCTTCATATCACTCATCATGGTTTTATGTGGTTCATACGTTTGTGCTTTTGCTGTAGTTAATTTTATCTGATTGTGTAGGATGGCCAGCAATGTCGGTTTAGCATTTTGACAACCTGTCACTCTTTTTGTGGGTCCTATTGCCATTGCCTGCAGTTTAAGTTCTGACAATTAATGACAATCAGTCAGTTATTTCATTTATTCGATAAAACATACAATCTACCAATAAAAGTTTACACGAAGAAAACGAGACAGATGGTCTGGATTAACTTTGCCGTTGGTGGCAGCCTTAGAAGACTTTATTGATTTTGTGTATTTTGGTAATATTTGCTAGATTGTTAATTACTGATTTTAAAAAGACTAGACTGCTGTCTCTGTCGATGTAGCAGTATGGTAGTGAGTGTATTATGTGTGTTTGCTGCTGTTTTTCTACAGTGTGATGTGCTGCCGCAATGGTCTCCTGACATTTGCTGACATACTGATATCCCTCTTCATAGTATTTCCGCTCTCGGTCCTCCACTGGCGCGGAACATGGGAGCTGCAGGACATCTACTTTGTACCGGAAGACCCGGTGCAGACAGTTTGGATCAGCTTTGCTATTGGTGGCAACATCTGCGTGCTGGAACTACTGCTGCAACCACTTCTCATCGAGAACCTGAATCCCGACCGGCGCCTTCTCTACTTCATTGTGTCCCGACTGCATCTGTACGTCCACGGCTGGGCAGTGATGTGCTACTGGCGAGGTCTGTGGGATCTCTGTGACCTATACCTTGGAGATCACTGGGTGAATGCCGTTGTTATGTATGCAGTCTGCCAGCTGATGATGGTTGTGACAAAGACAGTGAGAACAGCTGTTGGAGTACCAGCTGCTCTCAGTCTTGACATCGATGATAGTCTGCTCGAACCAGATCTAGTCTACAAAACACCGGTAAAGCTGCCTCACTTTGTGTTTGTGTTTAATCTCGTTTATTAGTCCGCTCGAAAGCGATAGCTTGTGGAGCGGACTTAACTTTTAGCCCAGATGTTTATTTTTTTGTCAATGCAAGATTTCCGAGATGTGTGGGTCGACCGGCATGAAATTTTGCATGATGGTCTATACTAGGCCCAATTTTATAATGCTGGTCCAAAATTTTGGGGGCACACCCCAAAAAAAATTTCAGGGGCCAAAAACATGCAAAATTTAGCCCAATTTCGGATGCCTTTGAAGTTCGGCAGCGAATATCTCTGAAACGGATGAAGATATTCAAAATCGGATTTTTATTCCATCTACCGCGATTCCTCCTGCGTTAGGCAAAACAAGTCCAGTGAAGTTTGGTCCAGTAACCTTGGAGATCTCGATGTGAAATCGTACCCACCTAAAACGCATTTTTCGGAAGAACATATTTTGGCCCCTAAGGGGTGCTGCGCCCCCAAATTTTTACACGTGCTAGAGAATGACCAAGTCTTACTAGCACACCCCCACCGGTGACGGGGACCCCCTTTACAATTTTTTTCAAAGGCTGATGAAAAATTGGCTTAAAATGTAGCGTATTAGCCGCAAGAACTTTGGAGCCAAAGGCAGTAGCTTCATGAGACTTTGCCACGTGACGTGCTGCTAAATGGGGGTGATAACGCAGGTACAACTTTTAGGGGCACCGCCCCCTCAAAATTTGGGAGGGCAAAAAACGTCCAAAATTTAGTACGTTTTAGGACAACTTTTGAGTTTGACTGCAAATATCTCTAGAAGGAATAGAGCTATCGACAAGCGGTAAAAAGCATTATCAAGCACAATTAATTCTGCGTTGAATAAAAAAAATTGCTGAACTTGGTCCACTAACACCAGAGATTACGCGGCTAATGTTTACCGAACCTAGGTCGACGGTGCGCGTTTTGCGTATACAGATGCATTTGAGTGCGGGCCACGTGACTTTGCTACCGAGGGAATTTCACCTCTTCATATTTTACCCCAACCGGACTTAGGGCGACGGGCGGACTCACGTTGGGCTTTGCCCCAAATTTCTAGTTAGTGTTTTATTGTATGTGTTGTACTCTTATTTGTTGGCTGTTGGCTATCAGACTGTCAGTAACATGACCAATTGGTCAGATGTCTTAATTATCACTGACATTTTCATTTATTATTTATCTACTGTTGCATTATTTTATTGTTATCTTGATTATTTTCATCTTTCTCATGTTGTATATGGCAATCATTTTTGGTTTTGCAATGCAAAATTCTGACCATCTTAATATGTTGTAACAGAATCTGTGTAATATTATGCAGTCATGGGAAATATGACAACCACTCAACCAGCTATTGTTGATCAAATAGCACTGCTTTTTAAAACAATTCACTGGTCACATTATCTGTTGTCTGATTTCTAGAAGCAGCATGTGATAATTTTTTGAGCCAGTGACTGGTGTTGTGTTTAGCATTCGCAGGTCTGTGCATTCGTCTGTGATTGTCTCTTCACCCAGTTCGTTGTCGTTTCATCTTCAATCTGCATCTGGCGAAGTATTTGGAACATTCTCGATGCGTTCATATTTCCGCAGCGTCATCTCCGCTCGGATGTTGTCAGTCTCATTGCTGGTTTTATTGTCACCGTGATCATCCTGCTTGCCTATTGGCCGTTGTCCGCTGCATCTCGGCGGCTGGATCGTCGGCCGATGTTGAAGCTGTTGTTTGAAGACTTCCTGTTCCTCGTGCTGACCTGGTCAAACCTGCTGCTGTGGCGAGGCAGTTGGAATCTGTGTATTCGTCTGTTTCTGCCGCCCGATGGAGTGGCTGGGCCGGCAGCCGGTGCTTGGGTTTCACATGCCCTAGGTACTGTTGGACTAATGACGATACAGGCTTTCAACACAGTCGGTCTGAATGGCATCGAACGTGATGGAAGCTACAGTGGTGGCAGTGGCATCTTTGCTATTACCTTCCTGCGTCAAGTCTTGCCACGCAGCTGCTTGGTACATATTCATCTTTATATCTTCATGTTTGTTTAGTTGTTTACCTTATTATTTGGTGTCTCTTACATCTATAGCTTGCTTTTTTACTGACTTACATGATATTTCCAGGTTATATTTTAACCCCCAATGAAAAAGATATTATTTTTACGCGCGAAAGCAGCTACTGCTTTCAGCGCGTCTTAGCCATCGCAATTCCATCTCTCCATCTGTCTGTCTGTCACACGGGTGGATCAGTCAAAAACAGTGCAAGCTAGGATCACCAAATCTTCACCATCAGCTGCCTGGAAGACTCTAGTTTCAGGAACCGTAAAGCTTTTCCATAAGTTCAAAGTGGGTCACCCTGAACGAGGGCGCTAAATGAGAGGGGGTGGGCAAAATTTGCGATTTTTGACCAATAAGTCGCTGTATCTCAGTAATGGTGCGAGATAGGGCCTAGGTTACTATTAATCACTAATAGGAAGTCATACACTGGCTCTTGATTGGCGCCAAATTCAATGACCTTGAATGACCTTGAAGGCCAAAATAGGGGGTTTTATGGATTTTTTGGAAATTTTGGGCTGCGGCGCAAGTCTATATCATTCACAAGGTGGCTCCACGTTACTATCTTTATGCGATTCAGATAGAGAATTTGGTATTTGTCTATTAAATTTGCATGAACACTCCAATTTTTAGCTAAACTATGAACTGGAACTGCTATAGGCTTTCGCGCATCTCGTAAGCATTAGCTCAAATTTCTTGTTTGTTTTCTTAAAAATTAAATAACTTTGCAAAATTTTATCAAAAGTGAATAGCATCCCAGGGAGATACTAGTGATTTTAAAGTTTATCCCATGCTGTGCTATAGCAGTGAGACTGACATAAAGGTAAAGGAGGAGGAGCAGCAACAGCATGTTTTTTTCATACTAGTACTTGTTCCCTTTCTCTCACTTCACTTTTGTTTAAACAGTTTCACCTGATAGTTCTTTTAGTTTACGTCCCAGATTAAGCTAGCAAAACTTGTTTGCCAGTTTTCCAGAGCAAAACAGTCATCGTATTTAGCATGTGTGTTTATTTTATTTGTTGTTGCAGGTTGCTTGGTTAGGCCATGATAAAGTCACTCACGCAGATGGTGGACCAATCACCGGCAAGTCGTCAGCATCCCCAGATGGCACTCAGCTTATGGATGCTGTGAATGACAGCGATGTGTCGTCAGACGACGAACTGTTTGGTTTGCTGGATAAGTCTGTGGCTGAGATGAGAGTGAGTAATGGTGGTGGCGGTGGCAGCAGTTACACAGTGAGTGCAGGGGACGATGTGTCACATGGCGTGCAGCAGTATGTAGGTGGCAACATGTCCAGCATGTTGTCTGGCATTAGCATCAGTCAATCCACACCCGTTCAGTGATTACTTCACAGCTCTGCAATTGTTACGGTTTTATCATGTTGTAGCAAAAGTAGCAAATGCTATGGGTCCCACACTTGTAGAGGCCTTGTGGTCTTAACATTTGTTCTGTTAGCCTAGTATTTGATATTTCTGTTTCTTCACTTACAGCTCTCCACTATGAATAGACGAGTTAGTTACCATTATCACAAAGTCAAAGGTATATGGCCACAGTTGTGTCATCATTTCTTTTAAATTGCAAAAGAGCAAACTGGTTATTGCGGTTGAACTGAAACAGGACCCCACTTTATTTTGTTTTGTTATAGGCCCTGCCCTACACTTAATTAATCCAGCACTGGCTTTTGTTATGACTGTTGTCAACCCATCTGCTGTTTGATACAGTTATTTATTCACTATGTACGTCCAACTTTTGTGGTTTTAGCAAAACAACAGCGTGTGTCTCCATACAATGTGCATACGGCCAACACTTTTCTTTGTATGTTAAACCATTTTGCTGTGAATTAGAAGTGTGGGAGCAGCAAAATTTCTTGGTGAGATTAATACATAGAAATTTCTACTACCCGGTAGTGGAAAAATGTTTAATCATCTTTCTTCAAGGTTTTGTATATAAAATGATTGATATTTCAGAGGAGGTGATACTGGGCAATGTACAGCCAAGTTGAGTGAGCTGGGTGGCTGGATGATTATAAGTGAAGATACTGTTTTAAGAACTGCAATTTGATTAAGCGATTTTGCTAAATTTGTTTGATGTCGTAGACTCTTGATCTAAACAAACTGGCATTATAGCTGATTCAAGTAAGCAAAAGAATTATTTTGCAGTTTATTTGGTTATTTGGGCTGAGGCATAAATCACAATTGAATATGCTTATGTAGCCAAAGTTCCAGTGAGAATATTGGAGATATACGAACCTTACATGTTTTATAATAAATATAAACATACATATTTTTAGACACTGTGGTATTTTTATAGAGAAGCACTGATTATTGATCGTAAAAACATTATGTTGTCTTCCTGTCATTAATTTAACGTATCTGTCAGTTTGTATAGTTACTGTTTTGTGACATTATGTTTTGTGATGTGGTGGATATTTCTGTTAATACAGGCCTTACATTTCACAGGCTTCGCTTAATGTCGATCAACATATATTATGATATATTTTTTCTGATAAAATGATGGTGTGTGATCCGGTACTGTAAATAACTCTGTACACTTTTGCTGTTATTTTAAAAAATTAATGTCACCAAAGCTTATAAACCACTAAATGGTGTGTACAATTCAATGACCTTGGATGACCTTGAGCGCCAAAATGGGGTTTTTTGGATTTTTTGGCAATTTTGGGCTGCGACACAAGTCTATATCATTCACAAGGTGGTGCCACTTAACTATTGTTATGCGATCCAGATAGACAATTTGGTATTTGTATATTAACTTAGCGTGAACACCTCAATTTTCAGCTAAACTACTGAACCGGAACTGCTGTAGGCTTTTGTGCGTCTCGTGAGCATTAGCTCAAATTTCTTGTTACTTTAGTTTTTATGTGCGACAGCAGGTACTGCTATAGCGCATCTTAGCCATCGCAATTTTGTCTGTCTGTCTGTCTGTCACATGGGTGGATCAGTCAGAAACGGTGCAAGCTAGGATCACCAAATCTTCATCGTCGGCTGCCCGGAAGACTCTAGTTTCAGGAACCTTAAAGCTTTTCCATAAATTCAAAGGGGGTCACCCAGAACGAGGGCGCTAAATGAGAGGGGGTGGGAAAATTGGCGATTTTTAGCCAACAAGTCGCTGTATCTCAATAATGGTGCGAGATAGGGCCTAGGTTACTATCAATCACTAAAAGGAAGTCGTACACGGGCTTTCGCTTGCCACCCAGAGCAATGACCTTGGATGACTTTGAAAGGCAAAATAGGGGGTTTTATGGATTTTTTGGCGATTTCGGGCTGCGACACAACTCTATAGCATTCGCTAGGTGTCGCCAGGCAATTTTCAGCCAATATTGGTGGAATTCATGCATTTGATATGGTGCTAGGCATCATCCGCCGTCGAGTCTAAATGAAATATTGTTGTGAACTTAGATTTTGTTCGCACCAGGCCTTCACACATGCACCGCTGTCACGTGTTCCCCTTTGTGTTAGCTGGGCTTTTCTTGTTACATACAGAAATGGCTTTTATTCAGGTGTGCTTAGACTAGCTTACATTGCATACAAATGGCTACAATTTTGTCCAGAATTGAACGTGAAAAACTGGTGCAGAAATGAGGCAATTGGTCAGTTAATATGAAGTTAATAGATTAGAGCTGCAGAAATTGTCAGATGGCATATGACAACTATTAAAAATTATGGGTGATAATTACCATACTCCTGGCAGATGTTGTTACTAGCTTTATAATAAATCGTGTCAAAATGTAACAAACGTACATTTGAAGTTTGATTGTTGTTTTCTGCTGAGAGCACTGTGTAAGTGTGAGTGGTGCTGTTTAGTGTCTGCTTCGGTTGTGACGTTCTGTTGCTGCGGCCTAATTTACAAAACATCGTAAGGCAATCGTAAAGTTGTCAAAATCTTCGCAACTTGGTCTTATCTTTGTCCTAAATCTGCAAGTTATGATGTTGTAAGATTGTCGTAAAAACATCGTATCCAAATTTTGGAAGCCGATTTTACGACTTTGTAACTTTGTTGCAATTTTGTTGTAACTCCGTAGTCGCTAAAATTAGCCAGCCAATCAACCGACATTACATTGACCTCAACCACGACCTTAGCAAATCACGATGCAGTGTCACTGAGCTGGCGGCGCACTGCGCTGCACGCCGATCGTCTGCTTCCACCATTGCCAACGGTCACCAATGTAAACAATAACAAGTGAACTGATTTTGCGGCGATTTCGCTGCCCAAAGTTACCGCAAACGAAATTTACATGTATTACGGCACTATGTGAGAATTACATACTAATGAAAAATCGAAATAATTGCCGCATGCATGCTGATGCTGTCGTACAACAACTGAGGAGCTGTCATACATTTTCTCGTAACTTTGTCGTGCAATATTTTGTAAATCACGTTTTATCGTAAATCTGTCGTAAACCTTCCGTATGTCGTAACTCTGTCATAAATTTGTCTTATGATGTTTTGCACATTAGGCCCCTGATTTGCTTGTAGTGCAAATTTTCTTTTTTGGTCAATGCTCAGAATGCACCTGAATTTAACCTATGCATCTTTACATGACATTGTGGTCCTTGTCTCTGCTGACTTGCTCAGCTCAATAAATTGGTAATTTTTTACTGCAGTTTGGGGGTTGCTTTTGGCTTTTATGCTTTCTGTGGGTCCCACAAGCTGTAGAATGGCAGGAAAAATGTGCTTTTGGTTTTGCTTTGTTAATTATTGAATCTGTATGAGTGTCTGTGAATATTTTCATAGCTGACATTATGTTTATTCATGGCAGTATAGGTAGTTTATTATTGTTATTTGGGAACTTCGATCTTTGCTTGATTTCTGCTGTCAGTGCTGGCACAAGTGATGTGTTTCCAGAATGACCTAGTAACATATTGAGCAGTATATGAACTTACTCACTCACACACTTATCCAACCTTGGTTTTTTCTTAGCCAGTTTTCTAATGGGTGAGGCAGCTTTACACACTTTGCACTCTATGGGAAACTAAAGGTAAAGGTGCCATACCCAGAAGGGGCGTAGGCGGGGTGCTCATCTCTTTATGGCTGTTGAGCCCATAGGTGGATATTCCGCATGGCCAGTGCAACGCCAGACCTACGGTTACCTTCCCAGCCACAAAGCATCACCGTTTTTTGGCCAGTACCAAATTAAACTGCTTGGCAAACAACTTGCCCAAGGTTGTTACCTGGCAGTGCACCGTGCAGGAGTTGAACCTGCAACCTCATGGTTACAAGTTCGGCATTCTACCGTTACACCACCGAGCCACATGGGAAACTAAGAAGATTGATAAAGTATATTTTAGCGGTTGCAATTCTCTATCAGATGCCAAACCAACAGCAATATGTTGTTAATTATTTATATCGTTGCATCATAATGGCACACAGTTTGGTTCAGCCACCAAAGCAGTTATTGGAATGAAAAAGCATATGATCTGTAAACATCTTGCTATGTGTTGGCTTTGTGCTTTTTGTTCTGGACTTCCAGACATTCACAGACTTGTGAACGGTTGGTCGACCTGCTATGTTTATGTTTTTATTGGATTCTTTTAGTTCTTGTTGCAGCCATTTGTACAGTGTAGGTGATGATGGCGTTGTCACGGGTGATGGTGTGATATGTTTATTGTGCCTCCATTTGTTCACAGTGTAAGCTGTTTCTTTTTTCCAATCAAATGCACATGAATCAACGCATGCTAAATACTCATTGTACAGTGTGGGTCAGAAAAGTATGCCAGCACATTTTTGTCACAAATCTGTCAAGTATTAACTGACTTTTTGAATTTTTTAACTGGCACACTGTCTATGAGGAATAAGCAGTAGGGGATCATTACAGATCTCATCGCATGCCTCATTTGCTGCTACACTACGTTGTAAAATGTTAATGTCTGCGAACTATCGTATTCTGTGCAGAGCCATGATTCTGTGGACTGTTGCAACGCTGGCATGCAACTGAAGTTTGACTTGACCGATCTTCATGAATTTTTCACACGATATTCTGTTGTTGATTCTTTTTCTGCAGTTTGGGTAACACCCTATCCCCACCCCCAAATTTTTTTTTTTTTGGGGGGGGTAAAATTTCGATTTTTTGACTTTGTCATTTCTAGCTACCTCACATCGAAACTTAGCACCATTGTCTTGTACCTGCTTTCTGTTCCTCCCTTTGACTTCAAACATGCTGAGTGTTGCAGTCTTGCCAGAATTACCCTTATTCGTGATGTATGGCTTATAGCAACTGAATTTTTTTACTCCGCACATGCATAGCGAAGAGGAGTATATGACATCAGTATAATATTGACGACCCACTGACGACTGACCTCCCTTCCTGGAAGAGCCTTTCTGTAAGAACTTCAAATTGCCATTATCTGAGAAGCGATCATTCGATCTACTTCCAGTTTGGTTCTAGGGTATGGTTTTCGCAGTCGGCCAATTTAACAGTGTCATTTATATTTACTCGCAACTGATCCTTGTTGCCATGGCAACGAAATTTGAGACTAGTGGGCTATAACTCGGCTTGTTCGTATTTCTAAACAGTTTTGTTGCAAATTTTTTAGAGACTACATCATTGATTTTTTTGTGGAAATCAGACAATATTTGAAGAAGTTATCACAAAAACTTCTGGCATATTTTTTGTCTTGCACTGTAGATATTTTGGTGCATATTGTTTACTTCTCAGCTCAACTTTGGTGCATAGGTTTTACGTTTTGTTTCTTTTTGCTGCACAGTGTTTTGAACTTTTGAGTGTCACGCCACATTATTTATTTCAGTCATCGTGTGTATATACATGGGGAGTTCAAAAAGTTTGTAGACCAACATAGTTATACAAAAGAGATATACATCATATTTTGCTACTTTTTAACATACTTTTCTGGAACAAAACTGCACTTGGTCTAGTGTCTCACCAATGATCTGATTTTGTTGCAGAATAACTTTTGATGTTGGTCTTCCAGCCAGCAATTTCCCTGCAGACTATGTCCTCATTGTCAGCAAATGTGTCTATTTTCATGAAGTCTAATTATAGCCCAATAATACGTTGTGCAGTATTGCGGTACTAGATGGCACCAACCAGTAACAGTAACACATTTATACTGTCCATCATCCATCAGACTACAAACTTGCTGAATGCCCCTCGTAATGTGCATGGCAAATTGCTGGCCGGAAGACCAAGGTCAAAATGTTTTTAAATGGACTCCAGGTTTGGAGAAACCCTGAACCAAGTGCTTTAGGTTGCATTCACATAAACACAAGTACGAGTCCAGCACTGTACAGGTTCCTGTATACGAGTTCCGGCAAACACGAGTTTGCATGTATTTCAATGGTGGCCGTTCACATACATACGAGTACGGGTTACCTGTAAATTTCACTTGTACAAGTAGTTTCTATGCAGGTCATGTTTTTATCCAACTCGTAGAAAGTAAACTACTCGTAAATAGCATGAATGTAATTTATAAAAACCGTGTCGCATGTTTGACGTCACGACTGACGTCATTGTAAAATTGTTTATCGTTAAGAGATGTGCGGTTTTGTAAAAATAGTAACTTTGTAGTAGAATATTGTTGTTTATTCACGAAGCATTTCCTCAGCCTTAGGCTGCGTTACACAGACACGAGTACGAGTACAAGTTCAGGTTTACGTTTATGGCTCGTAGAAGCTTCACTCATATGAGTGGAGCGTTCACAGTCACTTGTACAAGCACACAACTAAACACGTGTCTGCCATATTGAATTAAATCGAATTGAGGAAATGCTTCGCGAATAAACAATATTTCATCATATCACTAATACTTTTACCAACCGCGCATCTTTAACGATGAATAATTTTTTAGTGACGTCAGTTCTGACGTCAGTTCTGACGTCAAATATGTGCCATAGCTTTTGTACATTATATTATTGTTATTTACGGGTAGTTTACTTCACACGGGTTGGATAAAAACATGACCTGCACAGAAACTACTCGTACAAGTGAAATTTACAGGTAACCCGTACTCGTATGTATGTGAACGGCCGCCATTGAAATATACGCAAACTCATGTTTGCCGGAACTCGTATATGGGAACCTGTACAGTGCCGAACTCGTACTCATGTTTATGTGAACGCAGGCTTACAGTTGCAAAGGAATATGTTGATGAGTGGCAAAATACCATCTGAATATCTTTTTTAACAGTATCAGTCTACGAAGTTTTTGAATGACTCGCGTAAGAGCAGATCATTGCTGTTGTAATGGTGATTGTTTGGTGACTATTGCATTGTTTCCAAGTGTACATGGTGGCGCAAAACTTGTGTGAGCAGTCTGTGAGTTGCGAGCGGCAGTGTCAGAAATGTGCACTGAAAGATTACAGTATGAAAACTTATACAACAAAGGAAAAGTATTTGCTTCATCACTCAGAAAGTCTTAGTTTATCAGGTAGATTAATTTTAAAAGCCACCAGTTGAAATTAAGTGTTTTTGCGCCACTGTGAATGTGTTAATTTATTACTACATGTGCTATGTAAATGATGTGCTGCTTATAAACAGTTCGCAGTAGTTAGAGGATCGAAGTTTGTTTTGTTTGACTGCAGACTGCTTGCTGTATGATGTTTTTATGTAAAGATCGACTTTTGCGTCAGTTGCTGACTAATTCGTGACTGAATAATTCAGATGGCATGCATTACTTGAAGCACTGATACCAAGAGAGATTTATTGTAACAGTGAATAGTGTATTAAAGTTGTAAGATTTTTGGCCTTGGCCAGGAAGTCTAGAGCCCACCTTCTTAAAATTGCCAACGTTTTTATTGGATTCTTAAAACTTCCTAAGTATTTATGTGCCTAAATTAGAAAGTTAAAAAGGTGTACAGCTTTTTATGGGAAACTAGTTACAGAGCTACAGAGCATCACCTGCCATGTGGGATCATACAGTATTATCTGCCACTTGACACAGATGAACGCATCCTGCATAAGTTTTTTTTCAAGATTTTCTTCAGATTTTCACTAAGAAGTTTTCAGCATACGCTTTCTTTTTTAGTTTTCCTAATTTAAGAAC
>Ga0209671_1000189_pt1 | contig 33651 bp, 11 predicted proteins | sample WorMetHERISLAND2_2_FD_187401 | JGI IMG/M metagenome (GOLD analysis project Ga0209671, IMG submission 187401) | Marine gutless worms symbiont microbial communities from Max Planck institute for Marine Microbiology, Germany - Olavius geniculatus... | ecosystem: Host-associated > Annelida >...
ATATATGACACAGTGAACATCCGCCACAAACCAATATCATACAATGACAAGCAGTAGGATCTAAATAATGAGCACTTTACAGTGAATGAACAATGACTGAACTTACGGATTAAAATGTTGGTACGAAAAAACATGCTTTTAATCTCGCGCTGAATGTCATCTTTATCACTCAAGGTATACTGTTTTAGTTGAAATTTTTTTTGCCGAAATTACTGACTGTATCGTTATCTTCTGATAAACTTACGTATTTAAATAACTAATCAGCTAGATAAATTCATCAAGTAACAACTTTTATTTGACTAATTTTTTTGACATTTTGTTAACTGCTGCCACTTTCTTTAGGACAAATTTTGTTTGCTATTGGATGTTGCTGCGATGAACAAGAAATTGTCAGCTGCAGTGACATCTAGCATTGAACGGAAATCATTTTGGGAAGGCAGCAGTGGTTACCAAAACATTAACAGATCAGTAAATACAGCTGTAATTTGATAATGAATTTGTATAGATGAGTATTGATTGCATTGTTGTTTTTGCATGTGTGGATAATGTGCATGTAGTGCAAGTCCGACATTGTCTGTCGGTGCATTGCCGGCCAATCAGAGGTCTCCGTCACCAAGCACAGCAGCACAGCAGGCCAGAGTTGATCCAGTTCCTGCTGAGCTTCAGCACTTGGCCGACCAATGGATGCTGGTTAGTGTCCGACTCATCATGCTAACTTTCTGTGATTGTCAGACAAATTGGTGTTAGCATTGTCAGCGAAAGCTGTCAGCATCAGTGTGTCTTCTGTCTGGAACTCACTATCATATAACTGTAGATCTGTCAAACTTCTCAGCACTTTTGAAGATGGTTTAATTACTGAACTGTTCGATATTGTCTATACATGAACACTCAGCCAAGTGTCTGTCGTTATCCGTCTCTGGTTCGTTTGCAACACGCGGTGCTGCTGTGTAAATGTGTTTTTGTTTGACTGGTTTGTTGGTTGGGTGATTGATCGCAGTTCATCTTTCAAAAATGCTGCTGCTGGTTAATTTTTTACACAACAGCGGCTACTGCTGTAGCGCATCTTAGCCATTGCAATTCTGTCTATCCGTCTGTCTGTCTGTCCATCTGTCACATGGGTGGATCAGTCCAAAACGGTGCATGTTAGGATCACCAATTACTGTTGGCTGCCTGGAAGACTTTCATGATTCGTAAAGCTTTTCCATAAATTCGAAAGTGGTCACCCTGAGCAAGGGCACTAAATGAAAAGGGGGTAGGAAAAATTTGCAATTTTCAGCCAATACAGCCGAGTGAGATCAGTCGTGCCGTCTGGCGTCCTCTGGCGAGTGTAAAAGAAACATCGTTGCTAGGTTCGCATTGGGCTTTCAGACATGCACCACTGTTGCGCATTCCCCTTTGCGTTAGCTGTGCTTTTCTTGTTGTTACAGTGACTACATGTTTTTGGAATGCTTTGAGACGTCTGGGAATTTAATGGGGAATGACAGAAAAGATTCTTATCAAGGAAAATTGTCTAATGTTGTCCCATAAGTGCAACTAATGATCAGCAATATTTAGCAGCATTTTTGGTGCACTCTCTAGCATTATTACTGGCACATTTAATTTATGTACTGATACCTGTCCATTAGTGTACATGATGTGGGTAACTAGCTGCAACATGGGAAGGAGAGTGCTGTAAAGTGTAGAGCGGGGATATGTTGGGCCATATGTAGACACAAGATCAGTATCACATAAGTTGGATTGTGGCTGTGATAAAGTAGTTTGGTGAGAGAAAAAGAAGAAAGTAATTCAGTGATTATTGGCTGTTTACTTGCAGTTATGTGAATCTTTAATCAGTCGTTCAGCAAATTTGCAAGAGCACATTTTAACATAGTTCTTAGAGGGGCATAATGCGGTTGATAACTTTAGTTCATTCTGTTCTGTGTTGGCTTATGTGCTGTTTTTAGGTTTTCTCATATGAGGTGGTTGTTCGGCTCCTGTCACGTAGCTGGATGCAGCGTGAACATGGTCTTCGCATGATGTCACGTTATGCCGTCACAAGACTGCTTCTGGGTGTTGGCGACAGACAGTCTGACACCGAAGTGTTAGTGGAACATCAGGAGGCTGCACGAACGATGCTTGAATGTTGCTTCCGGGTGCTGACACACATGCTGTCCGATCCTGTCTACAAAGTTTTTGTTGCTGGATTGGTTCGTTGAATTTTTTTTACTTGCTCCCTTTGTTATTTCTTGTCTAGTTTGTGGTTAAAATTACACCTGAATTAAAGTCACGAGTCACGTTTTTTTGGTGTTACGATGGAAAGAACTCGTGTGCATATGACTATAGTTACATGACTAGTTGAGCTGCCAGGTTTTGAGTCTGTGTTTGAAAATAGACAGTTCGACTCATGCAAACCAATTGCACCCACCAAGTTCCAGGCTGATGGTGGTGAAAACTTGAATGCATGTCTTTAAAATGTTTGCCGGTGAATGCTTCTCCAAGAGTGGGATAGCAAATGTGTCGAGGTCAGAGTGGGATCAGACATAAGTTCTCTTCTTCTTTCAGTGATCTGCTCATTTGGCAGGTTTACAACAGTTTCTCTTTAATGTTCACCCCAAACTCTGCTATGTTAAGCTGTTTTTTCAGATTAGCATTAATGTTATTTTCAATCAACTCATCTAGTGTTCGTCTTGTCTTTTGTCCCAGTGTTAAGTTGATGGTGGTAATTTTGTACTGGTGTGACGTGTGGGTCCATGAAATCTGATGGCATATGTGTTCATAGAGAACTCTGCGCTTTGTGCTGCTCTATACTCCGTGCTGTGACGTTCAGCAACAGTCTCATCTTCAGTCTCTGATGAGTCCCATCGTTAAGACACTTCTACTGAAGTGTGTCGATCCAAACCGGTCAGCTTCTCGACATTTTTCAAATGCTATAACCCACTTTAGGCCCAAGATTGCTACTATCGGTATTTACTTTTTTAGCATACACCTGCCGTTTTTTTTATTTGAATATCAACAGAATAACGCGGTTTAAGTTTAGTATTTGAACTAATTTAAACTAAGAATGTAATAATTCATTATAGAAAGCAGTGCTTCGTCGTTCACTTGCCTGCTGCAGTGCTCATCCATTTTGAATGCCAGTGCTTACTCTGGTCATTGGCTGTTGCATTTTTTGCTAGATTTCTTTAACTTTAGTTGGCTAGAGTTTGTTTATTTTTTTCTAATTTGTTTACAAGTCACGACATATCGGACTGTATAAATATGTTTTTATTGATTGATTGATTTTGTGTGGTGTTTATATCAGTAAGTTACTAAGTATTATTGTGTGCCTTTGTGGTATTCCTGCAGCTGTGATTATATTCTGCTGTTCTGCATTTTGGAAATGTTTGTGTTTTTGCTGCTTATATGTCACGCATTTGGCAGTACTAAAGTACTGGTAGTGTTTCTTATTATAAGGACAAGATTCATTGTTTTAACCTGATGTCCATGTATTCAACCACCATTTTTGCTCGAATTGGATGAATTGATGTATTGTCAGTTATCATTGAGAGGGTGGGAGTCCAGATTTTCAAAATTTTAAAATATTAGTTGGTTAGGCTATATTTTGGCGGTTAGTTCAAGCAAAGCTAAAATGGTGCCCATGGCACAGCGTCAGTGGAAATTCTTTGACTCAGTTGTGATATTGACTGTCGATGTGTCTGCAGGCGTATGAGTCACTTGTCAATTGACACAGTGCTGGAGATGATAAAGGGTGATGCTGGTGAACTCGCAGTTGGCCGGGAAATCTTAAGTTCTGGTATGCAGTGCAGTGGTGCATATGCTGTATAGTATAGAGAGTGGTGCACAAAAAAGAGGAACACACTTGCTTTACGCATATTGGGCAATTGCCCAATTTCGAAGACGATTAATCGAAGGGACGTTAAACCCTACTCACTCACTCACTTAGTCATTTCATTGACAGGTGATCATGTTGAACATTTTAACATAATGTTGGTCAACATGACCACCCTTTATTGCAGTGATCAAGACTAATCATTTCCAAAACTCTTCTTCCCCCCTTTCTCCCCCCCTCTGTCCTTCAATAGACAGCATTATGAGATCGATGACTGTCTGGAGGATAACAGGGAAGATTATTAGAACTGCCATTAGTCTTACGTATGCACAGTTAAAATGGCACGTTCTTACAATGTTACGTTTAGGTTGTTTCTGTGTTATATGTTTCATATTAGGGTTTTCTGTAAAGGTGAAACTTACTGTTCCATTATTATGTGTATGTATGTGCATTTTGCCAGGAAAGGCTGTCCCCGAAATGATTTATACTGTGTAGGGTGAGACATTAAATCCTACTCACTCATTCACTCACACCCCCAAAACTGTCTGACTGCTCAATCTTTATACAGCATGTGTGTTTCATTTTTATGCTCCACCATGTAGAACCAATACCAATCTGTTGAAGACCATGTTCAGTGTTGTAACAGCCATTTTTCTGGTAAAGTGGTGTCAGCCAAGTTTCACTTGTGATTCAACTTGTGTTATACTTATCAACTTGAGAATCTCTTCCCACCACAAATAGGTTAATGCAAAGGTAACTTGATCAGGAAAGGTCACAGTTTTACGCACGAGAGCTAGCATGCTATAGCGTGTACATGTAATAGCTATGGTAATTCTGTCCGTCCGTCTGTCTGTCCATCTGGGTGTCACATCCCAGTACCGTTTGGAGACCAGGTGAGATAGAGACTTTGGGTTTTTACCATATGATAGCTTAGAGCTTCTAGTATTTTGTGACAAAATTACATGCCACTGAGTAAAGGGGGTCCCCACAAATGAGGGGGCAAAAAAGGGGCACCCCCCTTAAAAAGGCATTTTTCTACCACTATTGGTTCATCTAATGTGGAAATGGTTGCAGACATGCACACACATGTTGCTTATCGTAACAAACACTGGCAACATGCTTCTTAGAAATGTCGATATCGATGACCTTGAATGACGTTGAACCCCTCTAAAATAGGGGTTATAGTGAATTTTTTGCGATTTCAAGCTGCGACATGCATTTCAAGAGTGAATTGTGCCAAAATTGCTGGACATAGACCAGGACAACCTACATATGAAATTTTCAGCATTGAATGTAAATTTTTGCAGTCCTGTAGGCTCAAGGAGGCCTGTGCACGCAGGTGTCAAAGAGGGGGTACCCCTCTAAAAAGTGGTTATTTATCTACTGTTGGCTTGTGTGGCGTGAAAGTGGTTGCATATAGGCACAGACATGCTGCTTATCATAACAAGCACTGTTGACGAGCTTCTTAAAAATGTCAATGACCTTGAGTGACCTTGAACCTTAAAAATAGATGTTTTAGTGATTTTTTTGCGATTTTTGACTGCGAAAGAGCGAAGTGCGACAAAATGGATAGAGATAGACCAAGATTACCTGCGAACAGGTACTGCTATAGGCTCTCATGCGTATCATGAGCATTAGCTCAGATTTTTTGTTTGGTCTTGTGGCCAAGGTTGTCAGTATTTTGGGAGTTCATAAAGTTTTAAAATAACCTGTTAGTTACATAGCTGGCTAGTGTTAAACGTGATGTTTCGAAATATGAAACTCATATTGGCATTGCCAGTTTTGATTACTTTGATTATTTGCAATTGGCACAATATATTTTTATGTGTTTTGAGAAGGTTTGAGAACGATGTTTTTGTTGGTGTGTCAAGGTGCTGCTCTTGGTCTCGGTGGCATTGACTATCTGCTGCAGTGTGTCGTGGAAACTGATACGGGCTCTCCTGCAGTCCAGTGGCAGGGATTATTGGGACGACTTTATGTGCTGGATCAACTTGTACAAGAACGAGCCATGGATTTCAGAGCAGCAGCTCTTGTTGGCGGATCTGCCAGCGTGGTGACTGAGCCACTCGAATGCTACTATCGGACTTTACTCGTTCTTCGATTTGTCGCACGACATGTTTCGTTTCCACACGTGAAGGCTGCCAGGCTTACATACCGCGTTTTCTGCCAAGTTGCAGCATTGCAAATTGCCGTTGGTGGAATGGCAATTGTTGATGAGTTCTGCCAGTTGCTTGATTCTGCCAATGTTCAGATCCAGTGGCGAATACGTCGAAAGCTGGAATCACTTGCCGGTGACTATGTCCACGATAAACCAAGACCTTCCCATCATCCGACACATTCAGCTAACATTGATCCAATTCTTTTCTTCGTTTCTGCTCAGCCAACGCCGCAGATGGAGGTTGTTCCCGACCAATCTAGCAATGTTGATATTGTCGTAACTCCTGAATCGACGTCACAGCAGTTGCAGCCAGTGGTTCGCAGTGCAGATAAAGAAGTTGCCCACAGCATTGAAGCTAGCTCACCGCCTGAGAATCATTTTGTTTACGATGCGTCGGTTGTCGTCAGTAAGCAGTTTACGATGACTGATTCCTGCGTCCAGACATCTCCGTTGTTGCTTCGTCGGAGCAAGATGATGACTGCTGCATCAGTAGATGATAATAATTCTGATGCAGAACTCGGTGCCAGTTGTCAAATGAGTGAGACATTTAGCTTACACACTAGTGACAGTGCAGTGTTGCTAGACAGCCATGGCTCCATCAGCGTTGGCAGCCATGCTTCCACTGACCTGTCAGACTTCATCCGTGATCCACAAACTGCCGGTGAGAAAGTTTCATTCAAGAAAGAAGTTGTGTTGGCCCCAAGTGTCTCGCTGGAGCAAAACGAAGGTATGATGTTTGCTTATTATCTAGTGAAAAGATAGTTTTGTCATCTGCTGCGGTTAAAGCGTTTCTCATTTTCTTTCAAAATAGCCAAGGCATACTACTGCATCAGACAAACATCTTCATTAAGATAGTTTAACTTGTCGGTAATATGCTGTTCAGTTTTGGCGAGTGTAATTTATGTTAGTGAATGAACTTGAATGGATGCCTGCATTCAGTCTCTAAGCTGGCTGAACAACTTGTTGCGGGAATTTTAGCATGCACACTTTGAAATTAATTTTTCCAGCACTCTAGATGGTCTAGCTTTGTTTTAAAGTGATAGTCTATGAGTGATAGTGCCGCTGAAGCCACGCATTATGGCATTTTATGAATATGTATATTTTTGTATTTCTGTGTTGTGTGATGTCGGATGGCAGAGCCATGCCAGTGTAAGGAGGAGGTGGAAAGAGAAGAGGCCCAGGCATTGGCTGCCGCTATGGAGAGATCATCCGTCAATCAGGACAAACTGCCTCACATTCCCGGACTTACTCGCGAGCTTGGCGAGAAAACCGTCACCATTCATGTGCAAGATGAGGTGAGAACTATTTTGTCAGTTATCCAGTTGTTAAAAGGTCAAAGGTTGTGCATAGCTTTTTATGGGAAACCTATCACAGAGCCAGAGAGCATCACCTGCCATATGGGATCACATGTCTGACTCAGGTGAATGCACCCCATTCTAGCACCAGCCAGACAGGCCAGTACTCGATTACCCTACCCCAGAGGGATAGAATGCTGAGTTGAGCTGTGCTGTCATGTGATTTGCATTACTGCAGTGTTGCCTTTCTTTTGCCTCTCTAGTGTGTTTTGCTACCGGCATTTTTATCAAATGTTTTTCATCATGCAATGCACTCGGTGCAAAGCACAGTATTGCCAGTGTAGATTGTTCATCCATTTGTCTGAAATGTTGCTTTATCGTAGCCATTAGTTGCAGAGTAAATGCTTAGGGTCTTTATTCCTCGGAGCCACAGTATTAGTGACTGTCCTGAGAGAACGTCCTAAATTTTAGGTGGAATGCATCATTTGTGCTGTAGTACTTTCACTTATTTATTACTGGTTTCACTATCATAGAACTACTTTTATAAATGTGCTCAAGTGCATCCCATTGTTTGTTTACTACAGTAGTGTGGAACTATTTTAATATTTTTGATTATATCAATTGAGTTTATTCGCTCATAAATCTCATGACTATTGACGTTGGTTGTCTACTGTCTGCTGTCTTAGCTTTCTCGGTCTTGACATGATAGTTTACGTGTGCCTGTCACTAGGCTGCACTGTCAAGTACTGGACATATGGTCACATGGTGATGATGTAGTGCCAGCCTGTTACTGCATTCTTAACAGCCAGTTGTGGAACAGTATGCTCAGAAGTGTAGCCTTCGGTTTGGATGGCCATTTCAAAATGCTGGTGTAAGCAGGAAAAAAGCTGATGGACTAACATATATTAAGTTGCTGACACATTGACCATTTTCTGGCGCCTGTAGTAGTCTGGTTCTAGTGCCAGAAACCACGACACACTTAGTCGGCAAATGATACCGGCAGAAAAAAAACAGATGGATTTCGATTTTGAGAGTTTTGAGAATGATGACGTTATAGCCACTGTTTTAGCATTCAGGTTGTTGAAAAAAATCCAAAAGAAAAAGCAGTCACATTCACAGTTTAACTTATTAGCCTGTTTCCAGCACGAAATTGAATACGCTCTATCCGGTGTCGGTTTCTGGCACCAGAAAAGTATGACAGACTGACCAGTTTCTGGTACCAGTTGACTGGTACCAGAAACAGGTGTCTGAAACTGGTCGGTGTGTCATCACTATTAGTTTCACTTTTGACGTTGTGATTTCATGGACGTCTGTGTATACTTACTGCACTTACTACAGATAACAGAGAATAGTGATCAGCATCTGTACAAGGAGGGAGTCCATTGGACGCGTGGAACAGTGCTGGGTACTGGAGCCTTCTCCACCTGTTATCAAGCACGTGACGTCCACACTGGAACTTTGATGGCCGTTAAACAGGTCGCTCTCAGGGCTCAGTAATTCAAAAACGACTTTTGAGATTATATGTCATCTTTGTTTAATTGGGTTTTTTTGTTTGTTTTTTTCAATTTTTCTGAAGTCCAACAAAGGTCTTCCAAAGCACAGTTGTTGCAGAAGCAAACTTTTGTGACATATTATTAATGACAAAAAAGTGACATTTGTTGATTTGCACTGTTTTAGTGCTGAACTAAATACAATTTTCAGAGCAGTTTTTATGATGGAACAAACCGTAGTTGTAGATGTTATGTTGATAAGTGAAAATGGTTATTTCCAAAAGAAATATGCAGATGTGTTGAAGGCACTTTTGAAACGAGTATTATGAATCAGCTCCCATTTGCAAAAGTGCATAGAGATGATGTAAAAGTTGACAGTTAGATAAAACTTGTTTGTATTGTTATAATGCATCTGATTTCTCTGTGCTTTCTTGTTGTTGGTTGGATGACAAGAAGTGCATCCAAGCTCTGCCGCAACGATTTACATGCTTTTGGAGACCAGCTTAACCTGGAATGATGCTGAGAAATTGGACTGGTCAAACAGAAGCAAAGTGAATTAGTTGGTTACTCTAAGGCTGCGTTCACATAGACACGAGTATGAGTACAAGTATGGGTCCGGGTTTCCGTTTATGGCCTGTAGAAGCTTCACTCGTACGAGTGAAGCATTTACTTCACTTGTACAAGCACATAACTCAACGCATGTTGGCCATATTGAATGAAATTGCTTTGAGGAAATGCTTTGCCATTAAAACAACAATATCCCATCACATTGCTAATAATTTTACCAACCGCGCACCTTTAACGATGAACAACTTTACAATGACGTCAGTTCTGACATCAGATATGCGCCACAGCTTTTATAAATTATATTAGTGCCATTTACGGGCAGTTTACTTCGCATGGGTTAGATAAAAATACGACCTGCGCAGAAACTACTCATACAAGTAAAATTTACAGGTAAGCTGTACTCGGATGTTTGTGAACGGCCGTCATTGATATACACACAAACTCGTGTTTGCCTGAACTCGTGTACACGAATCCGTACAGTGCCGGACTCGTACTTGTGTTTATGTGAACGCAGCCTAATGCATGGTGCTTGTGGTCTGTTCAAAGTTTTGGCTGCATTTTTACACCTGCGTGCAGATTTCTCTGTGCCGCAATACAGAGGCAGAGCAAGAGAAAGTTATCGAGGCAGTGAAGCGGGAAATTGATTTAATGTCAAAGTTCAGTCACCCGAATGTTATGCGAATACTTGGAGCGACGCAGCAAGACTGTCATTTCTTTGTATTTGTCGAGTGGATGCCAGGTACATGTGTTGTTAGTGTGTGGTTGTCACTCGACTGTTGCAGCTCTACTACTTGGTATTAGTTTACTTGCTGCAGTTATGAGGAGGGCCCACAGTTTTCCTTAGGCCGCGAAATTTCAAGCCAAGCCGCGTAATTTTGATATTTCCGTGGAATTTCACGGAATTTTGCAGAAGTTGAAAATTCAGCAGCAATTAGTACGATTTTTGACTTGATGACGTATTTTTATCACGGAAAAAATCAAACTAAACTGCCGAAAGCCGAATTCTGTTTGTATGTTGCTAACATAACTCAGCACAATATCACTATGTCAGCCAGCTCTTCAGAATAAGTTTTTGAACAGGACAGAGCTCAGTTTACTTACAAATGGAAGGCCACGGTGAGCCACGGAATTTGGACGATTTTGCAGCAGTAAGCGGCAGAATTTTGCAAACTGGCTCGTAGAATTTGGCAATTTTTTTCATGGAAAGCTGGGCCTTAGTTATGAGTACTGATAGGTCTGTTAGTTGAGTGAGTGAAATATCCATTATAGGCATTGCATATTCTGAATATTGTTACAGTTCACGTCAGAGAAAAACTGTTTTTACCTGTAATTCTTAAGTCCTTTTACTTCAACTACTTGTAAGTCCGTCGATGTGGATTGTATTCTGTTCCACCTTGACTCAGTTTCAATGTGTACAGTTATGGAACTCATTGCTGTCTCTCAGTATTTATAAATCTATCAGCTGACAGAGTGAAGTTTTCGTTAGAATATTTGAATTTTATCAGAATTAGTTCATGTCATGGAAAGCTTATTCTGCTTCTAGTTCTTAAGTTTTTTTGCTTGGTCATTTGCTGATATCAGTTCTGTTCGTTAGATTCGCTGTTTTTACATGTGCATTACTCATGCATGCATTTGTGCTGTGGAGTTTTTGGCAAAAGATTTTCAGTACAGTTTGAAGAATTTTTGTGCGACGAACACCGATATACTTCTGAATGTTCTGGGGACATATTGCTGTAGGCTGTTCAGTAGCTTACCTGCTTGACAAGTATGGTGCATTCTCAGAACCAGTTATAACCAGCTACACAGAACAGGTGCTACGTGGACTTGCTTACCTCCACGATAACCACACCATCCACCGAGATTTGAAAGGTGAGCTTTTTCTTTCATACTTGCTAGTTGCCATATGCTGTTTCGGCATCTTGCTTTGTGCTTTCTTATTGTTCGAATAGCTGATATGCTTTTTTGTCCATAGTTACAACACTGACCCTGTCACGAAAGTGGCACATCTGGAAAGCAATCTAATGTGTTAGTCCATTTGTGAGTGAATGCTTTTTTGAATGATGCTGTGAGGCTGAATTGTATAATATTGGGGATAAATTTTATAAGTTTATAGATAAAATGGAGCATCGGGATGATTATGTTGAAAATTATGATAATATTATGCGTAATTAAACTGTGGCCTATTTTTCAGGATATCTTTTGCATTTTGTGGCATTTCAATCTCCCTTCTCCGCCAGCCTGTTAATGCTAAATACTCACTGAGCACACTGTTCATTTGTCTATTAATGAAACTGTTTGAGTACCTGCATGCCACAGGAGAGGAAATTTGTTATACAAAATTTTTTTAGCATTATAGGCATAAGCAGTGGTGCAAGGTATGCATGACATGGTCTATGATCTAGATATAAGCACTAAGCATGGTGTGAGCTGAGCTCATATTGGTGTATAATCTGTCATTAAGGCTCACTTTTTGTTGTTTTGACATGGTAGGTGCAAATCTGCTGGTTGACAGCTCTGGGCAGCATGTGAGAATTGCAGACTTTGGTGCAGCTGCCATGCTGGCTACACAAGTGACTGGTGCTGGGGAATTTGAAGGCCAGCTGCTTGGCACGATTGCATTTATGGCACCAGAGGTTGTACTGGCAAGATGTTTCTGTAATTAAAATGAGAGAGAAAACTATTATATAATTTATATAACTATTATATAATTATAGAATTTTTCAACCTTGATCCAGCACCATTTAGGGCCGGTTTCTGGATCTTAACTGGCCGGTCAAGTTAAGTTTTAACTGACAGATTTGCATAACTGCGTTTCCCGTTGGTTAATACACTAACCAACGGTTAAAATGGCCAAAAATTTAACTGGCCGAAATCGGCCAGTTAGCTAACCGTCGATTGTAGTTATCGTATTTAATGCAATTTTTGAACCATTTTGCAAGCAGTTAATTGACAAATGTGATACTGTAGAACGATTTACCGTATAGCAAGGTTTTCAAAACACTCGAGGAGACGTTTGCTGCTACAAATTTTACTACGAAATTCATTCATGAATGGACAAAATGGCCCTCTTCAATCAGTTGGCTGGCTCGTGGGCTGGTTGACATGCGCTTGCACTCATTAATACACATCACGCCCGCCTGCGCTAGGCAGAAGTGATTAGCGCCATGTGCATCGTTGCTAAGCAACTATAGTTTACCATTCAGTTAGCTAATGGCCAGTCAAGGTTTTGTTCAGAAACCCACACAAACTTAACTAGCGTGCATAGACTGCAGAACTGCGGAGGCAAGGGGGACAATTGCCCCCCTCGCTTTTTCAAGCAATGTTGCTTGCCCCCACTTTTCATGCCGATGCATAAATAAATTGTTGGTGCTGATGCTTTGCATTACATTATATTAAAGTTAAAAGCAAAAAATGCCTAGCATTTTATTCACTATCGTCAGCTATGGGATTCACGGAAAACAAAGGAGGTTTAGAGACTTAAGTTTAGTCTTAGCAAAAATTACAAAAGGTGATATTATTTAGCAGCACATTGACACACAGTCAATGTGATGCGGGCAATATCACCTTTTGTAATTTTTGCTGTTTTCGATGTGCAAGTCCTTAAATGTTGCCGTTAACAAGTGTATAAACTAACGTTTTGTACATTTATAAAAGTAAAAGGGGGTGGTATGATAGCCACATTGGCGAGACAATACAAATGTCTGGTTTTCTGTGTTTCTAGATTTCAGAAAAGTAGGCAAATTTGCTGCTTCAATTGAACGTCTAAAAGCAAAAAGTGTTTCAGCTTCAGGGGGGCTCTGCCCCCAGACCCCTGTTTGCGCTTGCCATGGTTTGCCCCCTCACTTTCAAATAGCTTTTGTGGTCTCTGCTAGCATGTTACAATTAACAGATGGTTTACTAACTGATCAGTCAACTAAAAGATCCACAAACCGGCCCTTAATCTGTGTTGTAAAAATGTTAGTTTTCTGCATAATTTCAGTACGTCTTATGCGTAGATTTTGATATGGTTAACAAAATTGGCATTTTTAATTACATCTTGGAATTGCTTCAGTATGCTTTTAATTTGTGTCGCACACAGATATCCAGTTTTCATGTAGCCAGCTTACTTGTCTCCATATAAATCTAGGTTAGACTGGGTTTGCAAGGGAAAATCTTTTGAGATTGCTGTAATGTTTGTCTGAAGCAGTGATGGGCAAATCTCAAATCATAGTATAAGCTCAAACCTTAGGTCTTCAAAGAAAATGATTAAATCACTAGGCCAAATCTCAAATTATTCTTATCTAAATCTCAACTTTTTTGAATACTAATCTTGCTTGTGCCTTGTTGGAGCAGGTGTTACGTGGACAGAGCTATGGCCGCAGCTGCGACATCTGGAGTGTTGGCTGCATTGTCATCGAGATGGTAACCACAAAACCACCATGGGGAGCACACTATGTTTCCAACCACCTTGCGCTCATCTTCAAGGTATCCATCTTCAACTATGTGTCTGTCGCAACTGGTTTGCATCGAAAAAATGACATTCAATCAGGCATGTACAGGGTGCAGCAAAATGAAGTAGCCCTCTGTACATATGAATCTGTTTCGATAACAGCAGCCATGATAATGTTGATGATAGAAACGTACAGGCTGAACCAAACATTCAAATTCGCAATGCCTATGTAAAACACTTAACATTCACAGTTAGGTCCTCCAGTTTTCAGCACTGTAACTGTGTCTGTCATTTTTCTGGATCTTGCATTTTCCAGCTGTTATTTTGTGGTTTATTGTTCAACTAGTGATGTTCAGACATAGAACAAAAAATTTTGTGTGTGGTCTCTGAGAAAATGTCAAAATTAAATTTTCTTTGTGCGTTCTGTTAGCAATAAAAGCAGCATCTTATCACAGGAACATTATTATTATCAGCAGATGAACAAAAATAAACATGTATGGTAATCACTGTTTTCTGTTTGTTGACTGCATAGATTGCATCAACACTGAGTCCTCCACAGATTCCTGAGAACCTGTCTCCACCGCTGCGTGACTTTCTGCTTCGCTGCATGGAGGTGAAGCCTGATGATCGGCCGACAGCCAAAGAACTGTTGAAACTGCCACTGTTTACAATGCTGAAACGGTGACCAGTCTGCAGGTTGGCTGGTCAGAAATAGGTCATTAATGCTGACATTGCTCTTTCATCGTGGTAGCTGAAATATGTTGATATATGTTTTAATGCACTGGTGCTAGACATATCAGTTGGAACTGCAGCAGGTGCTATTTGAGACATGTTTCTAGTGCGTTTGATTGGCCAAACATGCACAAAATGCTGAGCTGTCATGCCTGTTAAAACATCAGTGTAGTTAGCAGTTTCGTGTATTAACTATTTGGTCTCAAGAGTACATCGGGACAGCTATATACACTGTGTCTAAAAAAACAGTCAAAATTGTTTTTGTCATAACTTTGTCAAATTTCTACTGACATTGATAATTTTTGGCAAAAAGATGGCCAAGATGATATAATTATATAATGTGTACTTATTTTCCACCTCACCTAATTTATGTCAGTGCACTACCGTGTGAAACACAGATGTGCCAAATTCCTGTATTACATGTTGATTATTTGTATCAGATTGCTCACCTTTGCATCGTCAGTTTGACACAGGGCACCATGTGATGCAGTAATTTTGTGGTATTAAATATTTTATGGCAAAAATAGCATACAACAAAATAACTGACTGATGAGCATAAAACACATTTAATCGTTGAGTGAATGCCATTTGATCAGTCAATTGCTGATTCCGGTATCAACCAGTGGCATTGCCTCTAAGCCATTGTCCATGATGTGAGGCACACTTTGGGCATAAACTCTAATAATTTCAAGCGACTTGTACAAATTTACTATTTTACTAAATATTTCACATTTTAGTTTATTCTGTGTTTAATTAAGTCAATACAACATTTACTGGAGACAATAATTCTGGGTAATACACCAATTTGGAGTATCTGCGTTTCACACGGTAGTGCACTGACATAAATTAGGTAAGGTGGAAAACGAGTGTATCTTACAAAATTCTATTGTCTTGGCCATCTTTGGGCCAAAAATTATCAAAGTTGATGGACATTTGACAAAGTTATGACAAAAACAATTTTGACTGTTTTTTTGAGACACAGTATATTTATCACAATGCATCGATTTAATTACATGTAGCAGAAATTGTGTTTTGTATTGCTTTGTTAATTGTGTGAGATCAATCACATTTAGCACGTTATTTGTGCTGTGTGTTTTATGACCTATTGTGTTAAAAGACAGTATTTTTCATAATGCAATATGTACTTTGTTATATGCTATAAATGGACCAATTTTCCCCTTGAACTTTAACTCAATTGTGAAGGTTATATGCCCTAATGTTGAGTGTTCTCTATATGTTGATGATTTTCTAATATGCCACAGATCAAAGCACATACATATAATAGAACGACATCTACAGCGCTGTCTCAATAAATTATAGTACTGGGCTGACATTAATGGATTTCGTTTCTCAACTTCCAAAACAGTTTGCATTCACTTCTGTCGTCTACTAAAACCACATCTTGATCCACAGCTGTCTCTCAATGGTATGGCTATTCCAGTCATTGAGAAAACTAAATTTCATGGTCTGATCTTTGATCACAAGCGGTTGTTCATACCTCATCTTCATTACCTCAAGGAAAAATGTCTCAAGGCTGTAAACCTACTACGTGTTGTTGCTCACAGATCAACAAACACTTCTACACCTTTACAGATATCTAATAAGGTCAAAGTTGGACTATGGCTGCATTGTGTATGGTTCAGGTTAAAGGACCACTAATAAACGTAGTTAATTTTGGAATTGGCCATAAAATAGTTAGATATACATGCTGTGTGATGTATCACCACTGATATTAGCAGTAGTCTTGCAAGAAATTGCTGGAGTGGAATTTGTAGCATATTTAATAATTCCGCATGTAATGCATATTGTATGCGTCTAACACACTGTTTACACTAATGACATATTTTTTTATATTGTGAGGACATCTGCATCATTTTACATTGCAAGCATAATGTGCATTATCTGCGACTTTGATTAAGCGTAGTTGTTGTTATAGATGTCTCTTAATGATAATTTGTACCAATTTCTAGATATGCTGCAGAATTGAAGCATGTGTATGCTGGGAGCAAAATGTCAAAACTGTTATTCCGGTGTGTTATTAATCCGGTGATTGTGATTGAGTTATGGCTTGGGCTCTATGGGCTGTTTTGTCTCGGTAATATGCACTTGTAGTCATTGCATTTTTAAAGCACACATTTGCACTAGGGATTGCAATCCTGGGATTCCGGCCTTTTTCGCCAATCCCAAATCCCGGGATTGGCGGCGTCTTAATCCCGGGATTTCAGGATCACAAAAAATGAGTTGAAATTGTACTTTTTCATGTGTTAAATAATAAAAATAAAATTTTTTAGACATCTCGTAAATAAAATATTTCATGTGTGCTCATAGTACTCCGTGCTGTGCACTGTAACTTGTATTTTTACAGTCACTGTCACTCCCTACAGTTCGGATATTATTTTCTGTAGGGGCCTATGCATGCACAATACGATAGAATTTTGTAAGGTACACTCGTTTTCCATAGGCATGTGCATTTCCTGTGCATGAAATAACTCATTTTGGAATACCAAAATAATGACCAATCTGTAAGCCTAATCCTGAAACGGGATCCCGGGATTACAAATTTCTCAATCCCAAGATTGAGAATTCGCCAAGATTGCAATCACTAATACACCATGTACACCGTGACTCGGTAGAAACATACACCATTTTATCGTTGGCTGGAAATGCCAGATATTTTTATTGCAATACTGTGATGGATATAGTGGCTCAGTTTACTGCATATTGATTGGTTACATGTGGTCAGTGCCTTTATCGTTTTTGCTGCCTTTGTGTGATAATGCCGAAATATGTTAGCATTTGTCTTCTTGTCAGATATGTCTTTGCAAGAGTTGTCAACCATGCGCTATAGAGGTGTTGTTAAATATGTTTTGCCAGCATCTCTTAGTTTGTCTGCAAGATGTTGATGAAATTTTGGAGTTCTTGCAGTGGCTCAAGCAGTTATATGTTTGTGGCTGTTTCTCTAGATCAGAACTGGCAGATAACTTTTGTGTGAGAGTGCACTTAATTGTTGTTTTCATTGCAAAGTGTTATTTTTCTAGCATTATATGCATGTTTTTTTAGACCATTGGGTTGTAATATTTTTTGAGTTGCTCTTTTTTCTCATTAATACTGTGTTGTGAGTTGGCCACAACTCAGGCAACTAACTGTGTTACTGTCCATTTTCATTTCCCCTTATGCATCTGTTTTTACTGTCAGGCTGACCACTTTTCTGGAAAACCTGGAAATGTTGGATGTATTGCGGTAAACTTTGTTACTGAGACAACACCAGTTTAGTAGATGCAGCATGACATTTTTAATGACACATTTTTGTGGTGCAGTTGAACTTTTGTTGCATTAATATCCTGTTACTGCTGTTGTAATCTGTTATTATACAGCACATAACGTGGGTAACCGCAGTGTCAGGTAAATCTCGGAGTTGTACAGTGTTAGGGAGTGGTTCCCCTGTATTATGTGTTTTAATGCTAATTCTCACTTTGATCATGAATTATGCAGCAGTGCCATATGCATGGTTCCTACTACTCTGCAGAATTCATTTTCCCTGACTTTCCAGGACAAAATGAATCGTTTTCCCTGACTAATTTGTTCACGTGTAATACCAGTGTTGACTTTAAATCGCTTGAGGTCACACTAGAAACATGGATGGTGGAACAAAATTAAAAGTGGAGATACAAATAATCTGCGAGCAAAGTGAGCACAAAAAATTTTGAACTGTTATACACAGTTTGCATGTACAACAGTTCAATTTTTTTCTGCATCTTTGTTAACTTTTGCACCCTGGTAGTTTGATTTTCTTTCCCCGACCGTAGGAACCATGCATATGCTGTGAATGCACTCAGCCTGCAAAATTTAATTTGTTTTATGGACACAAAAATAATACGGCAAGACTTTTATTAATGAGTTCATCATAGAAACCAACCTGGTATATACAAAGTCTGAGATAAGCAAAATTTTGTATGCCTGCAGTGCAAACAGCCTTGTTGTCAAATCTTGTGTGATATTAGCATTAACTTACCAAGTAACACTTGTGATCTGAGATATTGACATAATCTGCTGGCATGCAATATTATACAGCATTTTACTCACATGTTTGTTCATGTTGTTTTTTATTCATCGATCACCTTAACTCAATTAATTGATCCAAAATGCAAAGTTAAGTAATGATGTCATCAACTGCTGGGTGTATAGTAGGTGAGGCACTGAGGCCATTTTCTTTTACAGCCTGTAACATTAGATGATGGACGTTTCTGTTGGCCATGTCACAGCTGGCTTTATAGTATCACTCATAAAATAAAACAACATTCTGCATTTCTGTACTTCATGGTGCCAGCTAACCTGCTGTTTTTATTTAGCCATATTTATCTTTCATTTGCCGTCAGAATCAAGAGACGTCACGACAAAGTAATATAATAACAGACGTTAGTGGCACGAAAAGCCAATGGACATCAAAGCAGCGCTTTTATGTGACTTTTATGTGATCAGTATGAAAATACATGATCTCAGTACTGGGTACTTAGAACAGGTTGGCACAGCAAACATACAGTCACGTCAAAATTCAGAAGACATCACATGCCATAGAATGCAACGCCCATAATGTTCATTATGCAAATTTTAACAAACACAGCATGCAGCAAGTATCTGCCATGGCTGCACTGTAAGGCACCTTAGTGATTAATGGAATGACAGTGATTAAAACATCAGTTGGCAAATTATCAGATAAGCAACGCGGTTCAACAGCAAGAGAAATGAATAGTATAGTGAACAATAATGGCAGATTGATTACATTCTCATTCAATCAGTCGGCACTTTCACTAACAGTAGCAAACACAATGCAACGATGTGTTTAGCATGGCTGAAACGTTATTAGAATTTAACGGGAAAAAAGTCTTAACGGTGTGAATGGGTCACCGACAAAACAAAGTCTAAGAACTTCAGTAATATGATGAAATTTTTCGAGGTGTAACACACTTGTTAGCAATGAATGCTTAAATATGTAGATATGGTGAACCATGTTTCATTCAACCATGTATATATTGCCATCAGAAATTAGTAAATCTCACCAGTTCTGCAGGTTACAATACAGCACAAAATAATGTCACACTCGTCATTAATGAATATTGTAGAAAAATATAACGTTTTTAAATAAACATACATGTAATGTCAGCAAGGTCACAACACAATCACTCTATCGCTCTCGAACAGTAACAAAAAAGACTTTAAAAGACAATAACTGGTAGTGTGTATGACTATGAAATGTTATCCAATGTAGAGAATTAGTTTACACGATTATTCCTTAAGAAATGTTGAAAATATGGTATTTTGAAGGGACTCACTTTTGTTTTTACCAAAGTTTCTGGAAACTACTGGAAACAAATAACTTAATCTTTTATTTCAAATGAGTTTTAAACTTGGCTTTCTTTAGCCTGTTTCAACATTTCATTTTATGCCTGATGCAATGCACACTAACTGAACCAATGAAAATGCAGTTCACCAACAGAACCATATCTACATTACACTCAACATTCATGCAAGCAATGACATCTCTCATTCTACACATGAAAATGTAAAGACTAAAGATGTAAATTACAAACAGATCTACTGGCAAAATAAAGCACTAAAAACTAGCACACTATGATTTGATCCTCTAGCACTTGTGGCCATTAACACATGCAAACATACAAACAAGTCTAATTTTGTGTCATAAAATGGGCCATGCTAAGCACATCTTAATTGCCAACATTTCTGTTTTCTCTAGATGCAAACCTCAATAACAGTGCTGCAGCTATTATTTATAAAACCAACAGCCCACTCTTGCAGCCTTAAATTAATTTAACTTCTCCACAGTCTACCCATACTAAGTTTATGTTTAAGGATGTTTACACTTTTCACCAGATTAGTCAAAGGGGGCCAGATCAATTTGAACAACAATGCACAAAAAAACAATATGGGCATAATTCTGCTGCACAAGAACTTTTTCTCTGGATGGAATAACAGCATCTGTTACTCATTCTTTATAATCAAATCTTTGTTGACACAAAAGTTGGAATTTCTGTAACCCCACAAAATGTGCATGTTACACAGTGGTTCACATATTCTATTAATGCAGATAGTAACAGCAAAAAAGAAGCCGACATATCAAAGCAGTAAGTCACGAGCTACCAATAATCGCATTATCTCATTCGTTCCTTCAATTATGTGATGCAGTCGGGAATCCCGGTAGTATTGTTGTACAGGGTATTCCTTCAGATATCCGTAACCACCGAACATCTGCATTGCCTGATCACAAATCTTTGAACAACTTTCAGTGGCAAACAACTTTGCCATTGCACAATGGGTAACATGATTTGGTGCACCTTCCTGTAATGCCTTTGCTGCACTACGAACCATGAGCCTTGATGCCACAAGATTGGTAGCCATCTCTGCCAACTGAAACTGAAGATACTGAAAGTTTTTCAACTGCTGACCGAACTGTTTTCTCTCGAGCAAGTATTCATGAGCAGCCAGTACAGCAGCATGAGCAGCACCAAGAGAAACCGACGACACATTTATGCGACCCCCGTTCAGTCCTTTCATTGCAATCGAGAACCCCTGACCCTCATCTCCAAGCAAGTTTGACACTGGAACAGAAACACTATCGAAAAACACCTGTCTTGCTGGGTGACTTAACCAGCCTACTTTGTGCTCTTTCTTGCCGAAACTAAGTCCTTTGGAGCCGGCTTCAACAAGAATACACGAGATGCCTTTTGGCCCAGCAGCACCAGTTCTGCACATAACAAGATATATGTCACTCTCCCCAGCACCACTTATAAAGCTTTTGGTGCCATTTAGAATATAATTTTCGCCACGCTTGATGGCACTTGTCTGAATAGATGATGAGTCACTACCACTGTTTGGTTCAGTCAAGCAATACGAGGAAAACTTGTCCATGGATGCAAGAAGTGGTATCCACTGTTTCCGCAGTGCTTCAGTGCCGTAGGTGTCAATCATCCATGCGCACATGTTGTGTATGCTGATGTATGCTGTAGTGCTGGGGCAGCCATGTGACAGAGCTTCAAATATGACTGATGCATCGAGACGACCTAAGCCAGTTCCGCCGTATTCCTCGCTGCAATAAACTGCTCCAAATCCGAGCTCCGCAGCATGCCGCAGTGTCTCGCGTGGAAACGTCTCTTCCAGATCCCACTTCATCATCTGTGGTGCCATCTCCTTCTTGGCGAAATTCAGCGCAAGCTCATACATCTGTTTAGAGTTTTCATCCAGTCCGTCGACAGCATCGATGCATGCCACTGTTGCCATGTGATGGCTCATTGGTGAAAACCAATGCCGAAAGTTCCCCACACATTTTGCTCCAAGGACACTGGAACTTCTCACCAACAGCTGCCGTAAGAACATACCGAGCACGGATGCAGTCTGTGTAGATAACACTATAAATACAGAAAACAAGTACATTACATACAATTTTCAGTTGGAAAAAACAGTGGATATCCTAATAAATATTCTCAGTAGACATTGCTCAAAAATCATGGCAATTCAAATGGAATAATGACGTTACTGGTAATTACACCAGAAAACTTATACCGAAGGTTGGTGTGAAGATTCATTTACCTGAAGATCGAAATGTTGGTATTTCTTATTGTCGTCTTTTACTGCACAATACTATGTTGAAAGAAGATGCATACAGAACAGGATTATCCGACACTCCAGTTTGTGATTGTGGTAATGACAGAGAATCTGCAGAACACTATTTGCTCAACTGTACCAAATATCATGAAGCTAGAAGTGAATTAAGAGATGCTGTAAATGATACATTAGAATCGGTGAAGGGAGAAAAACATTTGACAGAGAGATTGTTACTAGCACCTTATAATCAGTCAGAAAATATCAACAGAAAGCAGGATAGACATATAAAGGAAGTACTATTTCAGTTTATTACAGAAACTCGAAGGAAGCTTTAACTTTTGCACTATCAACACTGGTTTCCGGTTGTCTTAACTCTACAATTGATGTTTTCACAGTTCAGTTGTTTTGATAGTGAATTTACAACAGAAGATTTTCCTTTGATGTGCGAATGGAGTTTTTACTCTGAGATCAACCAAGAAGTTAATCGACGCGTTTCGGTCATACTAGATACAAGAAGAAGTTTAGTTAGGCCAACATCGCTTATTGGGCTTATATTGGATGTCTTCAATATCTGGTGAGTTGTGACTTGGTGACGAGTTGGTGTGACTTTGCAAAGCCTACTTCCAGAGTTCTTTACGTTTTTCTGTTCAGCTGACGCGGATTTTTCTAGGAAATTATGAGTACCAGCTTATGTCTGTGTTTATATTCAGATGTTATTTATAAGCTGTCTAAAATTTCATGTTCATATGATTATGTTGTAAATGAAAGGCTAATTTTTGAGTAAGTATATCTTATTTATTGATTTAATGTGAAAGCGTTAGAACAAACTACCGAACGCTGTATGTAATAGTGTTTTAGGCCTTTGGATGTCTGTCGCACTCGTCTGATGAATTTTTCCGACAAACATTTTGTGTTTGGAGGCGGAGACTAGCGGACTGCAAATATAGTAAAGAAGTAAGCTCTTTAAAATACTGGATAAACAGACCGGCAGTTTGAGAAAGGTCGATAGTAATCTTAAATTACATATTTCACAGATGGCACTTAACAGTGATGATGTATTGGCTGCGTTCAACGTTTGCAGGTCACTCTAACCGAATCCTTGAGTTGTAATTAATTATTTGTCTAATTGATATAATTGTTGCGTTTATTAAATTAACATTTATTAAGTTATAAACGTAGGCAAAGCTTACAACAGCTGTGTGTGAAAAATATAGCATTGTCTCAGTTTCTCTGTGTCACTGATATGTAATTTACCTGACATTTTACAGTGTTGGCAGAAAAGCCATTCTGCTGTGAATTTATCCTATTATCACTGAATGAAATATTAAATAGAATAACTGAGATATACATAATTTACTCAGAATTTTTATTTTTTTGAGAATCGGTATTATATGAACACTGATGATGACATCATGTTTGGTTGACAATAGAGATTGACCAGTTATAATTTATGGAGAAAACTTTGCTTACATTTTGTGGTCACTTAACCGATTGCATATTTTTTGCAGTTGTGGTTCACTTTTGTTTATTGACAGTAACCATTTCGTATATGAATGTTGCTTAGATGTTTTCCATTGCAATATTGTGGTTGGTGTTTTTCAGTAATGGCTGTGCAGCCATCATCAAAAATGTGCACAGCGGATGTGAACGAGTTAGGTGGAAGTGCCAACTGTTGCTGTGCTGATGAGCCCCCGGACCAAAGTCATTCAGCCAACTGCGACCAGACAACTGCCGAGTCTATAACTTCTGCTGCTGTGCCTTCATCACAGCAATTACAGATAAAGAAAAGTTCATTCCAGATCACTTGTGTCGTGCCAAAGACAGATGGAGACAGTGTCGATGACCTCGATGACGTGACAAACACGGAGGACGTCAGCTCTGACGTGCATGCAGCAGAGGTTAATCCAGATCACTGGTCATCCGCAGAAACCATCCACAGTCCTTGCGAGATTAGTCCTAGGTCACCAGGTCATCGCCGCATTTCTGACAGTGCTAGTCAAACACCGTATGCCCAGTCACGTTTTAGGATTGTCAAAGTGGAAAGCCGAGCTCCGTCACGTGTACGAGGACGTTGGACCTGCATGGACTTCAGTGATCCGCCACTAGTAACAGAAACATCTTCTTCTGAGGGTACAAGTACGGGTGAAAACACTTGTTCTGCCGCTGCACCAATATACATTGTTGATAATGCTAACTCATTGCAAGTGCAGTTTACTCCGGCGTTTGTCTACTCCGGTGACCATCTGGTGCTTGAACGCACCCCTTTGAACTCACTTGCGGACAGTAACATCTATGATATGCTCACGCCTGACAGGAATCCTAATTTACCAAATGGTTTCGGTTCTTCCGGTGTAGAAAGACTTGAACCAGTGACGTCGTTGTCTGATTTGGCGGATGCCGTCGGTCGACCGGGTGATTTTGCTGCGCTGGCAAGTGCTGCGCTGATGCCTTCTGACGGCACTGATAATGCAGACAGGTATTCTTTGTGTTTTGATAAATGATAGTACATTCGACAAAGGTTTTACATTTGTCATGATATCTGATGCCAGTTACATTTTGGATTTGGAGTGACTGTGGAAAATGGAAAATGGGCCAGTTAAACAGAAACTAACTGAAAAGTAGAGTACCTATGAACTGACAATGTGGCAGAATAAAACCATTTCCAGCCGTGACAATATAGGCTGATATTTTGCAGAAAATTCATTACTGCTGTTCAAGGCAGGTGGTGTTCAATATAAAAAGAATTTGTGTGTCAGAATTGTTTTTGATTTGCATTTATTCTGCTGAGTAGTATATGGTTGAAAGGTATGTAATTGCTTAGGACATTACTATTCTCCTAGCACTGCTTGTGGAGTCAGACTCTTTACTATCTCAGTGATTATTATCCCTTCAGCTGGTAACAGTGCTGTTTGTTATGTGTGAACAAATTACACCATTGCAGCCATCTGTTACTTGTAATGGACAGTCATATCTAATGCACTGTGCAACTAGCAGACATATCTCTCCCTCTGTCAGCTTTTCTAATCCTTCATCCCATTGCCCACATTTAGTGAAGTAAGCTGCTATTTTACTATATTTATCTATTATGCTAAGGAAAAGAGGCTTAGTTTTTGAGATGCTGCATTTGCTCTATTTATTATTTATACTGTACAGGCTTAGTAGTAGAGATGTACAGTTGTGATTTTTCTCAGCTTCAATTGTCTAGCAGATTCTCTGCAGAATGATTAGAGCTGTAGAGGTTATGGATTGATTGGGTTGTAGCTAGATGTTTATGTGTCTTGTCAGAGAAGGCATACAGTTAGCATTGTTTTTTATCTCTGAGAAAGTTGCAGTTGACATGGGTGTGAAATTGCAAATGATCTGGCTGCACTCTGTTAGTTGACTTTTGATGCATGTTTGTCTTTTATGCTTGTGCATCCAGTACCCCGCAGTGCTATGAGTTGTGGTTTTTAAATTCAGTATGAAATGCTGAACATTGATGCATTTGTTTTTGCAGCGCTGCAGGAACATTCGCAATTGACAACAAGATTGAACAAGCAATGGTTAGTTTGATTATGTTTGTGAAGTTTAGTTTTATAGTTAATGGGTGCTTGATTAAAATGATTATTTATCTCATAGAGGTAAGTTCCTTATAACTTCAAATCAATATTTTTGTTAGTGTTGCATTAACCATAGTAAGACTGGTAGTTGGTTTAGTGGTTGGTTTTGTGTAGGCTGTTTGTTTATGGAAATGAAAATTGTGCACTGCTGTGTGTTTAAGTATTTCATCCAGGTCCATTAAGGGCATGGGCAGACAGGGAGTTGTATTTGTGGCAGGGAAGAAAGGGGAAGCAGAAAAGGAAAGAGGAGGGCAAGATAAAGAAGGGGGCACCTTCTGCTGATAGCCCACAGCCCCAAAAAGCAAAATGTTGTATACCAGTAAACCGCCATTTAGAAATGTGAACCAGAAATTTAGTCATCGCTGTTTGCCTGTCTTGCCCCCTGGTGTCTCCCTAATAGAGGTGGACGATTCGGCTGACAACAAATCCGATTCGATTTGATTTGGAAGAATTCCGATTTGATTCGATTCACTAGCAGTAGCGTCGTGGCAAGCAAATGGTGGAGGGAGGGTTGACGCCCATTCTGAATTTTCAGCTGTCGAAAAATTATAAAAATACCTTCTTGTCGGAAAATGTTTGTCCAGAATGCAAACTTTGGGGCTGAAAAATTTCTATTTTGGAAAAGTTCAGGGGCAAAATTAAAATGTTGAGCATGCATAATCTCTTCTGCTGAAAATTTGCAGCTTTTTGTCAGAATTCTTTCAGAAATTTGTCGTGTCTGTAGAAAAATTGCAACTTCTGGCCTTTCTACTTTTTTTTACCCACGTATGACGCCACTATTCATTGGAAATTCAAGTCCTTTATGAATTCTGAGTTGCAATTTGGGCCTGTACTATTGTACTTTCGTACTACTGTACTATCACATTCGGCATTTGCCATTATAGATCAACTCAAAACAACCAACTGAAAGTCGTAAGTATAATGTCACGTCAAGGAAGAGAAGGTTAACGTCATTGGTCACTGGTTATGCCTGTACGGAAGCTTATGTTAAAGTGATAGTGAAGTGAAACTAATCGAAAATTGTGTGCGATGAGAATGCACGCATGCAGTTAGCGCAAACTAGCACGCATAAACACGAGTTTGCCCACAGAACTTGGCTTCAGTATTTCACGAAATTGGCGAGTCAAATCGAAATAAGCTTGGGTTTGATTTGCTTTGCCGAATCGATTCGAATCAAATTGAATTAATTCCAGCTCTACTACCTAATGTGCCCTGATTCTTTCGGTCATATTTTTGGGGGGTGCTATATTAATTGTTATTTACTTACTCACTTGTCTGACTTGCTCTATGTTTTGCTGTTATTCTGCCTTGTTGTTTGTTTGATAATTGATATGTTATTTCTGTGCTGCCATCATCTATGGTGAAGTGAAGTTCAACATAAAATGTTGCTCATATGTAGATTGTAGACTTCCCCTATGAATAAAACTGTATCCTTGAGATGTGTGGACATGTGCTATAGGACCTGGTGAAAAGTCACCTGATGTTTGCCGTGCATGAGGAGGTAGAGCTGCTCAAGGAGCAGATCAAGGAGCTGATGCTGAAGAACTCGCACCTTGAGTATGAGAACGGCATTCTACGTGCCAATGCCACCCCTGAGACACTCGCCCAGCTTGAAGCCAACCCTCCGCCTCCAGTCTCCACCGGACTTGTCAGTTTTTCCACCGACGCCGGACCACCAGCGCCTTCTTAGTGATGTGGCGATGAAGTTATTCCAGATGGCTGTTACTGGTCAATATAATATCTGCAATTCTTAACGTGCTTTCCGACTGACTTGCAGTATTCTGGCATCGTCGATCTGTCAACGTTATTGTGCGTGATGCACTTCGGCTGTTTTTAACTTCACTTTAAGTCCGTGGCATGGTTCCCATTGACACTGCTATACTTCCTTCTCTTATCTGCAACTCAGAATCAATAGTGCTTGTGAAAATTTTTCTCCACGCTCAAACATTTAAGGCGCTCAGATTGTCATGCGTCTGCATCACAACATCAGACTATCAGACGTAGGAAATTTGATGTCTGCTACAGCTCTGTGTACCAGTTTATGCCATTTGCAGCTTGTCTTGTTGATGGCTGAATGCATGAATGTTGCTGGTTAGAACTTTGCTTTTCTCGCATTGTTTTTTTTTCACTCGTGGAATACACTAATGTATTGGAGGGGTTGCCATCATTTATTTTGAAATGTATTATCAGTCAAATTTTCCGTTTAAAGGAATTTGGTTGTAAAAATTTTAGTTCAGCAGGCAGTCAGGCACTTTTTTGGCTCATTTTTCAAATGTAACATTAGCTTTTTAGCTTGGTCATAAAACTCATTTTTTGGCATTAATTAGACAGTAATGAATAATTTTATCGTAGATGGTACTGTTGAAAATTTGTTTTTTTTTGTCAGTAATATACTTAACCTCTGGTGTTTATTGCCAAAAAGAGTTGACAGTTCGATGCACTAATAGAATTCACTGGTGAACGAAAACAACGTTAGTTTTCCATGTCAAGTTTGTCAATCCAGTGACCACTTTCTCGAAGTAGTTATCTGAGTGCACATGAATTTGTATCAGTATATTTTCAAGGTACAGTGTGTTCAGGGCATGCACGCTTTCTTTAGCATCAAAGCACCTATTCTTAGGAAGGTATAATACAGTTAATCTGATAGTTACACTAACGATGTGAAGGAGGAAATGGATATTTTGCTGATCTGCTAAGGTCAGGAAATTCTGACAGTGATGGATCATAATACTTCATTTGTTTTCTTACCCTATGCCATATAACTGCACTGTGTTTCATAATTATTGGACACCATAACTGAGTTTGGTGTTTTTTTTTTACAAAAGTTAAATGACATTTTTTGAAAATTTGGATAGAAATTGGTTACATTGACATCACTCTGCATTGAAATACTGAGCACTTTTCCAGATGCATCTTTTGTAATAATCTGAAAATATGGAGTTAAATAAATGTGTTAAATGTTGCACTTATTGTAGCAGATAGAAGTTAATATTTAATGTTTTAAAAGTGCATATTGACTTTTTTTTGACACTATGCTTGGTCTGGACTAATCGAAGTTTACATAAGTTCATTTTTTGCTTTTATACACATCTGCAGGCCATTATTTGGTTTGCTGATATGTCCAAATTTGCTTAGTGCTCTTATACTTTTGAACTAGGGATCAAGTTTTGTCGTCAGTGAAACATAGCAAATTCTGTATGCTGCATGATGACAGGTTATGTAGACATTTTGGACTGAATTGTACTTAATATTTCAAATATGCTGTACTGGAAATTGAAATTTTCAGTTGAATATCTCGTGCATGTAATTACAAAGTTTGTGTTGTTAGGTGCTAGTATGTCTATATACTACAACGACAAATTCTACAACTACAGAAGTCAGTAGTTGTTGCAATACTGCTAACTGTAATAATCAGCATCGAAGCTGTGAATGAACCGTTATAAAATTCCATGCATGTGACATTCTATGGTGCATTGCATTAGATAGCATGGGAAATATCTATGCCACTTGCTGTTAGTTATGTATACCTCTGCTTGCATTCAGTGTTCTCCTATATGATGCTATTGGTGCTACAGCACACACATCGTCTGTTGCCCGTAGACACTTTGTGGGCCTTTTCTCCCAAGTTGATGTAGATTTTGCTTATCTGTTGCTGTTTGCTTTGCTCAGATACAAGAACAGCATAATGGAACAGCATAATAAAGTGGCTTGTAACCAATAGCTTTGGATTATTTTCTCTCCGAATCTAGTCATGAAATTTCCAGTTTTCTTTTGTCATTTCAGCTTCAGTGACCTAACCAGCCTCAGTCGTTGAGGTGGTTTTTTTGTGACGTTTTCATGTTGTCGGTGTCTACATATCTTACGGTGACATATCGTTCTGTGGTTTGTTCCGAGTGCTTTTCTGTGCGTGCTGTAAACGCTTAGCCAGTGATGTTGACATTGGCAGAGCTGTTTACGACAACTAGTTTAGTCAAGACATCATATTGTTTGCACCAGTGCACTGCACAGTTAGGATAGTACCCAGGTTAATTGGAAGCCATCATTTCTCTAGTCACATCGACGTGTCAATATAGGTGTCTGATGCTAGCATGTAGCAGTGATTTTGTTTTTAAGGATGGCACGCTGTCAGTTATCAGTGAATTAAATCTTTTGCAAAATTTGGAAAATCCACATTTTTGAAGCAGATGTCATCTGTGTAATGCAGTGATTTTCAACCGGGGTTCCGCGGAACCCAAGGGTTCCGCGAGCATTTGCCAAGGGTTCCGCAGCTGGCCAGTAGAAATAACTTAGCGAGCGAAGGCACGCCAGACGGAAGTCGTAGAAAATCAGCACCAAACAAAATCGCGCTTCTGCGGGTCTATTTTTGCATAGATCTACTGTGTTTAGTCATTTTTTGTTGTTAGTAATTTTGGCATATTTGCATTGTAAAGTCTAGGTTCATATTATAACGTCGGCCCCCATGCACGGTATTACTCAAATCCGAGGATTAGTGCATTATTGGAAATGAAGAAGAAAAAACATAAAACGTATTGATTAGGGTTATGATCCGAAATCGTTTGACCATTTACTTAGTTAATACAATTTTTTGTACACTCTGCTAAAGAAAATAAATAAGACGCATAAGCCATTATGTCCGAGGGCATCCTGGTGATAAATTTTCTGGGTTGTTGGCAAAGGCTGAGCGGCCGTCGACGACCGCCTCGCCAGTCGTGTTTGGTTAAATACAGTACCAGGTAACTTATTGCTGCCTACTAATGCTCTTCATGGGAAACCCATCTCAAAGCTACGAAGCGATCAAATTTCATATTATAATTGGTCATTTTTGCCTGCTTTGTTGTCCCCATGAGGCTCGGCCCTGTTAGGAAAATGAGTCTGTAGCTTCTATACCTCGCGTACGTCGCTGGACGCATGGATCAGTGCATGGGGTTCCGTGAGTGACCTCCACACTTGTTTAGGGTTCCGCTGCAGCAAAAAGGTTGCAAAACACTGGTGTAATGATAGCAATCATATAGGATTGCAAATTGCACAAATTGTGCTATTTTTGTAGTTCTACCTTCCCCAGATTACTAGGTTACGGCATGCAATGCAAACATTTATTTCCAGTTTGTGCCTGATTCACTGATATTGACGTAGATATGATGCACTGAACTGTTTCATGACTTGAACTATACACACTGATTGAGAGTGTTATGAATGATGTATTTGTATTGAAGTCAAGGCATTAATTAAGCCCAAATTCCGTTATGCTGATTTTCACCAAAACTTTGATGAAAGTCACGGATGCAGACTATGAAAGTCGCGGACACAAACATGTTACTGGGAAGTTTTAGGCTTTCAAACCATCTCAACATGTCGAGATGGCTGTGACAAAGTTTGTGACAAGTCCGCTACAAATCTGTTTCGGTCGCTATAATGAAATTTAGTCCATGACAAGATACATGGAAAGTTTGCAACTTTGTCGCAAAGTCGTTGTAATGGAATTTGGGCTTAGCATATGTGGGAGCACAGGAGTTACTGAATCTGTTATCTGCAACTACATCGTCAGCCCCGAAGCTTTTATCATTGATGCATTCAGCTTTCTGTGGACATACTTGTACTGCACCTAAATACCCAATATAAGGAAAATAGAATACAACAGAATAAAAAGTTTGTTGCATGCCAACAAATGTCCTGTGCTGTGTACAAAAGAATTTCTGTGAAAGTAGTGTTAGATCTTTGGTTTAACTGGCCATTTTTTCTAGAAGTATTCAAGGCGAGGCTGGCTAACTTTGGAAGAAAACTATGGTTGCCATTGGAGCGCATTTTACAGATACCCTTTCAGTATAAAAGCACTCAAGAAAGAATTAAAGACAAAATAATTTTTAAAACTAAGTTCTGTTATTTAGGCAACGAGTTGCAGACTTGTGGGCATATTTTCACTAATTTTTGTGGTACATATTTTCTTATACATTTATTTGGCTGTTTTTTGACACTGCTGGATGGCTTGTGTCGTCACCAGTAACAGTATGTGAAATCATTACAGAGTCATTATGTAAGGTTTGATCGAACAAAAAAAAACAGTTTCTTGCTATGCGTGGCATCAGTTAGGTTCACAATAGCATGCTAAAAGTTTACTAATGAACAGTAGCCATTAGTTTTGCACGAGTTTCTGCATACTGGTTAAGTTACTTGGTTGGCACAATGTGAGTCAATACTCATTAGGCTTATTTGATTTGAACAGACGATTGCTGATGGTGACTGTGCGGCTTCTTGTAAAGCCTGCAAGCACGCAGATGCTGAAAACGTCTGTTGCAGAGTCATTGCTTCCAAGTAGTCGATCGATGTTTTTAATTTGCTCTATTTATCATTGCCTGGCTTTACAAACGGTTGTTTGCCATTGCCTGTCAGTGTATTTATCAAACATCAGTCTGTTAGTTACTGTGGGAGCCTATGTGGTATATTGTTACAAATCGGTTGCTGTGTAATAATTGAAAATGAACTTCTTTTTGATTAACTTACTCAGTTATTTGCACACAGTAAAGCATAATATATTCTGTAAAACTGCAGTAATCCTCGGATTGTTACTTTGAATATGCCGCATAATTTTAAAACAGTTGTCTATGTAAATGAAATCATATTGCACAAAATGTCACTGAGCTGAGTCCAATTGTTCGTATTTATGAAAATTTGTGACATAACATTCCCCAGGTTCCTTAGATTATTTCGGCAAATATGTCTCTGTATTTGCTGTTGCCTGTGTGTGAGTTGTTATTTGTTACTTGTGAAATGCATTGTGATTATTCCAAAGTGTCGTGACACATGCGACTGCTATGCTGGTAACGATGTTGTGTTGAGTCAGTTGGGTCTAAATTGGATTTGCTTAAAGTGGACTCGTTCTTTGCATAATGCGAATGGGTTTTTACGGTTGGTAGTGTGAGCATATGTTGCACTGTGATGTGCCCCATATACTGTATATAACAAGGTTGCCTCGAGCTCTCTGTGCTGTTGTGTTATCTGTCAGTTATACGTATGCAAGCATAATCTGTATAGTTGTTCTCTGCAATACTAGTTGAGTTGGGTTGGGTCGTTTGTTGAAAGTAATTAGTAGTTAAGTCATTGGTTGCACTAAGGTAGACTGTTCAGTCAGTCTGTGAACAGCAAAGATGTTGCTTTGGCACTTTGTTGCTGTTTTTGTATGATGCTACTATCGAGAGTTAGGATGGCAAAACATCATATATGTTGATAATGTTGTCAGTGATATTTGAAGAAAACCGAAAACAACTTTCTACACGCTGAATTTTTTTCTGACTTTTCCAAGTTTTTCAATGCTATTTGAAAATGTGTTAATAAATAATGTACAGATTTGCTTGCTATATTTCATTTTGTAATGAAGTACATATTTAAGCAACATTTTGAAGATCCTTGTGGTTTGTAGTTGGGACGTTTTGCCATAGCCAACAGTAGATATGCTATTTTGTCAATCCACCTTTGTGTTACAACTACTGTCACTTGTGGTACTACCAGAGCCACTGGTGTTGATCCAAAAGGTTTGCACATGTACACACACAGTGGATTTCTTAGCCTGTTTTTGTTCGGTTTTCAATGTTCTTTAATCTTTATTCTGGGTGTAGGTGTACTTACAGGAAATCCAAAACGCTCTCCTCACACGATTTTACCAGCTCTTCTAAGTAAGTAGGTAAGATGACTTAGGGGGGTGCAATTTAACTGCTAGCCACAATGTGCCGCGCTCTCAACACTTGAACAGAAATGTCTTCAGCAGCCGCTTCACCTGTTTCTAAGTTAATGTCAGTTTGTCTCAGGTAGGGTTGTTAATATTGCAATTATTGCAATAAGTATTGCAATACTTTTTAGTGTTGCAACAGTTATTGCAATATTGGTTGCATATTTAGTATTGCATGTGGTATTGCAATACTTTTAGAACTGAAATATTGCAATACTTGCAAGCAATACTTTTTT
>Ga0209671_1000190_pt1 | contig 33640 bp, 19 predicted proteins | sample WorMetHERISLAND2_2_FD_187401 | JGI IMG/M metagenome (GOLD analysis project Ga0209671, IMG submission 187401) | Marine gutless worms symbiont microbial communities from Max Planck institute for Marine Microbiology, Germany - Olavius geniculatus... | ecosystem: Host-associated > Annelida >...
TTACTATCAGTAATTTCATGGATGGTTTTTGGCGTTTTTTTGTTTATTTTAACACCAATGTCGTATGTTTTGATTTCCCCAGGTAGTGCAGAAGCATATGTTGGGTGAGGTGGAAACTTGAATAACCGCTTGATGGCAAGATGTTTCAGGAATAGTTGTACCTAAAATTATTAAAATCTGAATATCGGCCTTCAAGTTATGATAGATAAATTTTGTTGTGTTTTTTATGCCTTACAGTGTATAATGCCTATCATTATCCGGGTTGTTAAAACCATCCATTCATTTTGACCAGATAACCATGACCAAAAAAGACCGGTTAACCACTTAACCAGCCGCCTAGGTCAACTCAGCCTTTCATCCCTCTGGGGTAGGTAAATCGAGTACCAGCCTATCTGGCTGGGGTCAAGGTGGGGCGCAGTCACCTGTGTCAGGTAGCACATCAACTGTGTGATGCCATACGACAGGTGACACTTCCTGCTATGGCCTTCCCATTAAGAGCTATACCACCACCTTTAACCTTTGACGCAACGCTAGTGCTGTTTCATGGTAGGGGAGGGGAATCCCCTCTCATTCATCTGTAGACTGTCTCAACGCTGATGGCCCAGGACTGCCTCAGATCAAGCTGGGGGAGGGCAGGGTGGTACAACTGGTGTCAGTCTCCATTGGCCCAACTTCTCCCCTCCTGCCTGCCAACACGGTCTGTCTGACCTGCCCTGTTGCTGCTGCCAATGCTCACTCCTTAATCAGATGCCTACATGTCCGATTTCACTGAAACCCCTCTCTCCCTTGTCCGCATGAGGCTTGACCCCCTCACATCCCTTCAGTGCAGACGTCCTTTACGGATCACCCCTTACTGCATTTAATTGTATGAAGGATTCGCTGTTGCTGCTTTTGTGCAAAAGTTTACGCAAAAAATTGTGGCAGAGATATAATTATGTACTGAAATTTGTTTGCAGGAGCTGCTATATGTAGGTCCTGTATTATAGCATGCAATGCACAGTTAACCGAACCAGCAGTTTCCAGCTCAATCCTGCCTTCAGGACCGGTTAACTGCTAACAACACAACTTCTGTCAGCATCATTGTTGTTATTACAACAACAACAACAACAACAAGAGCCATAATGCCATTAAACAGCATATAACCCAGCTCAAAGGCAGTCAGTAGTAACCATTACAGCATCTGTAATGCCTATTTTGACAGGGGGTTCCAACCTGCCAAATCTGTGGGGATTGAGTGAGTGAGTAGGGTTTACCGTCCTGCCTGACACAGTAATAGCAACTGCACATACACATAATAACGAAACAAAAAGCTTAACCTTTACAGAAAAAACCCGAAACACAAAAAAATCTGTGGAGACCAAACCTTGTGTCTAGTGGACATTAAGCCTACAGTGCTACACAACACAACAAAAGCATCGTTGCGAAAAAGGCTTACTGTCAAAGCTGTTGATAACACTACTAACGACATCGTCAAGAATGACAAGTTGGTTATGAACATTAACAAGAAATTTGAGCTAATGCTCACGAGACGCGCGAAAGCCTATAGCAGTTCCGCTTCAATAGTTTAGCTGAAAATTGGGGTATTCACGCTAAGTTAATATACAAATAAAAAATTCTATATCTGAATCGCATAACGATAGTTCCGTGGCACCACCCTGTGAATGATAGACTTGTGTCACAGAACCACATCGCCAAAAAAATCCATAAAACCCCCTATTTGGCCATTCAAGGTCATTCACTGTCATTAATTCGGCACCAATCGAGAGCCAGCATACGAGTTCCTATTAGTGATTAATAGTAACCTAGGCTCTATATCGCACCGTTACTGAGATACAGCGACTTATTGGCCAAAAATCGCAAATTTTGCCCACCCCCTCTCATTTAGCGTGATTGTTCGGAGAGACCCCCTTCGAATTCATGGAAAAGCTTTATGTTTCCTAAAATTAATGTCTTCCAGGCAGCCGACGGTAAAAATTTCATAATCCTAGCTTGCACCGTTTATGACTGATCCACCCGTCTGATGGACAGACAGAATTGCGATGGCTAAGATATGCTGAAAGCAGTAGCTGTTTTCGCGTGTAAAAACAAGAGTAAGAAGCGAGATATCAGTCTGCAGAAGAAGCTTACTCAAGAGAGCTGAGCAGCTGGCACGGACTAATAGGCGACGTCTCATTTCCTTTCATTGCCTGCTGCTCAGAAATCCTCATGAACGCAAATAACTAAACACATAAAACAAAATATTTTACAGTGAATTTTGCAAACACTGGATCACACAATGGTTAATTTGATAACGGTAATGTTATCATACGCTGTGGAGTCTGATATAAGGACCCCCGTGGCTTAAGACTCATTCCACTAGTGCAAAAGTTCTATGGCACAATGTAAGCAATAAATGCTACTCAATGCCAGTCAATGATAAACAATGAAACCACAATTATATAATTATTATTTAACCTGACCTTGAGTTAACGACAGTCAAAATACTAATAAGTATTAAGTAGCAAAAAAAGTCTTCAAATTCTCAAAACTTCTTCGCAAGACCAAAACCAAGACTTTTTGCTCAAGACCAAGACTTTTGTTTCAAGGGGTGCCTCAGAAACACTGCATCTATTAACAGGACCAAACAAAGTGCCAACCAAATCAGTCACTAGCCAAAGTTAAACAATTTATAATAGAATGTAAAACATTTATTAATTCTAAATATAACAGAATTACAACAAGTGAAATTCACACTTAAATGAGCTGAATAAAAAATAAATTATACGTCACAAAATCAGCAAATGCATTAAAATGTTCACTGCACCTGAGTAAGAGACATGATGAAGTTGCAGTGAGCGCGCAAAGCGTTCTCACAAGGCTGAAAACACATTTAGCACACAGACTGGTCTGAAACGTTAAGATGCCAAGTTTTCTCGCAACTTCGTCAAATAATTACGAAAACTTTCAAAGTTTACACAACCAAACAAGAATGTTTGGAATTTCTTAGCTGCATACACAGGGTGGGCCAAAAAAACGTGGCACTTTACCTTGGTCCATATCTTCGCCAATTATTGATCTATTTTCAATATTCATTCACTGGCACACCCTGTTGACAGTTTGCAATAACGTGATTATTACATATCCCACCACACCATAAATGCATCTCTACACTACCTTATAAAATATCAATGAAATATGCATATATAATGATAATAACAAACATTATGGTAAAAATGAAAAAAACACTTCAGACCAAAATTACAGTGAATGGTCATGACACTAAACTGTGTTGGTCTAACAAAGATAGTGTCATACAGATCATTCATCAAAATGTTGGTCTAAAGTGTTTTTCCTTTACCCAAATTTTTGTTATTATCGTTAGTTTTTGCTTACATTTATATTTCACAAGGTAGTGTAGAAACGCATTTACCGTGTGGCAGAATATATAACAATCACATTATTGCAAATTGTCTGCAGAGTGTGCCAGTGAAAGAATTTTTAAAATTGGTCAATAATTGGTGAAGATATGGACAAAAGTGAAGTGGCACTTTTTTACGGCTCACAGTGTACATGGTGTCAGTAACGAAAAATGGATTGAGCAAGTATCTAGAGTTTTACATCCTGCTCCACATATTACAGATCAGGCAGTCATCTGCACTAAAACCGACAATAAAAAAACAGCATAAAATCAAGAACAACAATCAGAAAATCTAAACAACAATAACACATAACCAAGAAACACAGAAAAACGTCATACTCACCAACAAAAAATTCACGCGCAATCTACCTATACCAGTATAAACCTGGTTTAGACACCTAATCACTTATTATGCTGTCTAGCCAGAAAACAGATCAGGCCAATTCTACAGCTTCTGGCAGCCACATGAAACAATGACCATAGATCAAAACTGCAGCCTTAAGCCCAAATTCCATTATGCCGACTTTGCAACAAAGTCCACGATCGCGGACACAAATCATGAAAGTCTGCGACACAAATCATGTCGCTGACTTTCATGATTTCCTCGCGGACTTTCGTGATTTGTGTCCGCAGACTTTGTCGCTGACTTTCCCCGAGCATCGCAATGGACTAAATTCCATTACAGCAGCACAAACGGATTTGTCACAGACTTGTCACGGACTTTGTCGCCAACATCTCGACATGTTGAGATGTTCTGATTCGGCAACTTTCATCGAAACTTCACGATTTCACGATTTGTCACCATTTGTGTCCTCGATTTTCATGACTGGTGTCCACGACTTTCCCTGTGGGGAAGTTTTGGTGAAAGTCGGCATAATGGAATTTGGGCTTTACAATGCAGCTGTTTGATGCCAAATAAAGCAACATAAATAAAGTTAAGCAGTAAAAAACCACTTCCAATGCACACTGCACAGGCATTGTACATTCTGATGCTCACCGTGACTTTGTTGATAATGTTATAATCAGAGACAGTCTGTCTCATTTCCTGGTTCAGAATGCGCATGTTGTCGTAGAACCATGGCGTGTAATACAGCACCTGCACGATACTGTTCAGGTAGCATGTATTCCCTGTGCACAGGGACAGTTTACGTTATCTAATAATTAGAGCTGTCAAATTAATGCATTAATTAAAGCGTTAAAAATGCGTCAATAAATTAATGTGCATTAAAAAACTTAACGCACACACATAAATTTGTTAATTTGTTAAATTCTCAGAACATTCCGTTAAACTGTGGTTATTTGACAATCGAACGAATTCAAGTAACTAAACTGTAGTTGCCGTTCCATCACTACTGTAAATAAAAATTATTCCGACGACAGGCTAATAGATTTCTATGCTAACTATGACATCAGTTATTGTTGATTATATGTTTAAAAATGTGTTTCTAACTTTCTATACTCTATAGGCAAGGTCCCCAAATGTCGCTGGGACCGGGGTAACCTACCCCCTACTCTCCCTCTCGACGGGCCTGGGTGCGTTAATAATGTGTTAATTAATGCGTTAAAATTAACACAGTGTGTTAATGCATTAAAAAATTAACGCTTTGACAGCTCTAAAAAAACACCGATAATAATGTAAGATTAGCATGATATGCATTATGCAATATACACAATACTGTTGTTAAGGTAGCACTAATTGCCTGCAGACAAACAATGCACACGTCTAGATGGAAACATAACATCATATGAACAAGCACACAACAGTGATAGCATGATTACATTGATTAGCGTTAGCAAACAGTTGATTAGCTGCATCATAGTCAGACCTTAAAAAAATATTCACTTTGATGTCCTTTACTTAGACACAAGCCCCGAGACATCATCTCCATTCGTCAAGTAGCTTTGCAACCGTAAGACATTCGTCACGATTGAAGACGTCTCTTGGTTCATGGCTAAGTACAGCTTCAGTGTTCCTAACTCTGCAAGTAAACCCGAGAAGAGACAAAGACAAAAACAGAGACAGAGCAAAAACATTACTGTCTTCTTTTGGCAGATGTGATAAATCTAAAGCCAAGGTTTGTACGAAACAAAAACATAAGCCATGATAAACTATAATAACAAAAAATACCAAGATTATTGAGTGCAGGTGCCACAGTGGATTGCTTCAATACCGGAGCGCTGAGCAAACTTTCACCGGTCTGACTTGAGGTTTTCACATCACCATCTTGTGCAACACCGCTGCAAGTGCACAGAAATTACCAATATTTATACAGTTGACTCCGCTTATATGCACGGCCTTAGGACCGCAAGCTGACTTGCATGTAAGCAAAGCTTGCATTTAACCGTAGTTAGCTTATAGGACCATTGCAGTCATTTACAACATGCAGTTACAAAATTAGGCGGTTATCCACACCACAGGAAACAGTTGCCTCACTTATCTCCTTCGCAGACATCAGGCACAGCATGTGGCAGCTGATAATGGTCATTCCAGTAGTGTCAGTTTATATGCCAACAGCCTGCTAACCTGTCTCAATCACTCTCACAGACAGCAGGTGGCCTAGCAGTATTGAGCCACAGACTGCCGTTTGAAGTTCATTATGATGCTGCATGCTGCTGGGGTGGGGAGATGCACTGTAGCCCACATGATGCATGGTGCTCACTAGCTACGCCTACCCGCACAATTCTGGGGTTTAGACGTCGTCACCGGTATCCCAGTGAGCGTTAAGTGGCTGAGTAGAGGCGATCTTATGTGCACTGTGTCAGCCAAGTTGCTTATAACCAAAGTAAGTCATGGGGCTGGGACCAAAAGAATGTGTGCTTATAGCCAAATTGTGCATAAATGGCTGGTGCTTATAAGTGAAGTTGACTGCCATTGACACAGCCTAAACTCAAACGGGACTAGACGCATGTCGTGCAAATAAGCGGTGTGTGCTTATAACCGATGTGCATATAATTGGAGCCAACTGTAACTGAAATCTAACACACACATTTCATACAGATTAAAAGTTCAGCACATTGATGCTGGCAGCTCTATTAGATGGCTATCTTTTGGACTCAGTTATTCTGACCTACAGTCACCAATACTGCATTCATTTCTACAGAGTGCACTACCGATATAAGCCTGTGACAATGCTGACAATATAAGCACTGCTAAGTATTGAATGAATGCACTTTTATTATAATTTATAGGCATTTCAATAACTAGTGCCAGTCAATAAATATTGCAGCAAATTAAACAGACATATATCACTCACAATTCTATTTCAATAATCAGACTTTACAATCCATGACTGAACTTGATAGTAGTACAGAACAAATTTCCAGTGAACATTGTCAGAATCATGTAACAACACCAACAGTGACAATTTAATATTGGCATGCTGTATTATAGCTGTAGAGGAACCACTGCAAAAGACACCAACCAGAGCCAGCTTAAGGCCAAATTCCACTTAACTAGTTGGCCAACACGATTTCGTACTCCAACCCGGTTGGCGAACAAGTTGCGCAACCAGCGAACTTGTTGTCGAACTTGTTGAGACAGTGACCCAATTTTTTGCTTTGATATGACCTACTTGGTTTCAAGATGGACAACGATGAAACAGCAGTGATTGTAGCCTGTACATCCATAATTGCAAGTTTTGGCGCTGTCGCTACTCTTTCAACTGCCTTTCAGCGAAAGAAACGCAAGAATACTGTATGGGTCAGGCGATATATGCAACTTCGGGATCAGTTTGACACTTATAATACCTTGTGTCTCCATATATACTCTGCCATCTATCAGGTCAGGTCGGATTGTTTTCCAAATTCCATTGATTGAGCAAGTTGGCGACCCAACAAAAAAGCTGCCAACTTGTTGTTTCAATCTCGACATGTTGAGATTGATCTGGCGGGTTGGCAACAAGTTGGCCAACATAAAAGTTGTCGAACTTGTTGGACAACGTAGCAAACTAGTTCGACAACTACTTGTCAGCTCGTGTTGGCCAACAAGTTGTCAAACTAACTAGCTAAATGGAATTTGGCCATTAAACATGCAGGTACCCGCTATTCCGAAGGTCCGCTATTCGGAAAGTCCATTGTGCAGATACGCGCCACAGTGCTAATGTTTGGGTTAAGGTTAGGGTTAGGGTTGGGATTAAGGTTAGGGTCAGGATTAGTGGGAATAGTAGACTTTCGGAATAGCAAACCTTCGGAATAGTGGACCTTCAAAATAGCGGACTGGAATCAAGCATGCAGGCTCCAAGCAAAATGAAACACTCAATATGCCAACGGCTGTCGTCACATTTGGCTATTGTTACTACAAGCATCCTACTGACCAACGACGCCATAACTGTCGCTGCCACATCATGAACTGCACCCTGGACCTCTTGTATTAAAGTTATTAACTATTAACTACCACTCGACCAGCCCTTACTAAAAATCATTAAGCTTACCTACCTCATACTCAGAACTTAGTCATGAAGCTATCATTGCAAATTTATCATCAGATATCAGGAGTTTAGAAAATTTTTAGAAAAATCAACGTCAAACTCACACGACACATAACTTATACTGCAACAATTCAGTGGTGATACACACTTATGCTTAGTGAGGCTTGATGCACCATCAGTCGCTGGCTGTTCCGATTTCCAATGCTTCAAGGACAGTCTGCTTGCACCTGCACTCACAGTCTTCTGCTGAAAACAAACATGTCAGACACCATACCAATGATAATAGAAAGCCTTACCCCCACCCTATATCAACTCATTCAAAAACATTAAGTTAAAGATTCACTCTATTCTCTAATGTTAAACCATAAAACCACAAGCAAGCCTAAACCGCATACAGCACAGCATCTATGGCAACTCCCAATGCTAGCAGCCACTGGTAACACAGAGGCATTTCAAGTCGCTCGTAAACAAAAACTAAAAAAACCAACAGTTTTATTTCAGATATCGACTCGTAAGATGAAACAGCGTGCAACAAAATCACTTAGAACACAATCATCTGTGGACAGATTGATGACTTATGGCCTGTTTTCATTCATGCTTACGATTGAGATAAACAGAACAAACACAAAATGTACAGGAAGCTTACGGTTAAAGTGAGAACCGAGTCTCACAGTATAACTTTGCTACTTCACTATATCACCCCTAGATGTTTAACCCCAGCTCATTTCATCACCCAGAAAAATATAGATAAATACAATCAACAAAAGACCTAGCTTATTCAACAGGTGCAATATAAAGCGTGATGAAACAAAGCACCAGCAACACCGACCGCACCTGCAGCAAATTATCGCATTAACGCTAACCCTAGCTTTAACCCTGATCCTAACCCTAACCCTAACAATAGCCTTAGCCATAACGTTTGCCCTAGTGTCTAATTTATGGTAATTTGCTGTCGGTGCTGCCGATGCAGTGTTTCATCACACCACAACATAAGACAATGTACACGCAAATTTAATTGTACAATCTGACTTCCAGTTCGTGTATTATTACTCACGGCTGGCTCGGTTGTTGCAACTGAAGCGTTAGCAGGCGGCTGACTTCCACCTGCATTAACGACTTTGACATTCACTGTAATGACCTGATGGTCTTGGGTCTGACCTTCCACAGGCTCCCTGTCCGTCTTGAGCCTCTTGCAATTTCCTGACGCCAGTGCATATAGTTTGGCGGCATTCACGTGTCGACGTATCCTACCTTCACTGCCATTCTGAGGATTTGTGTCTTCTGTGGCCTCAGCCTCACGGTCATCGTCGTCGCCATCATCATCCTCTTGCGACTCGTTACGATCGGCCGCCTGGGCTTGTCCGGAGTCACGGTTCGCATCGCCGGGAACAGATCGGCTGCGTTTTCGGCGGCCCATACTTCCGCTGTCCCCAACTTGTTTAATTAGCGTACCGATTGCGTTTTCCTTCGAGTCGGTATGCTGGCTAGGTTTCGACAATCGTTTGGTGGGCATGACAACTGGATTGCTCGCCAAAATGACGAAACAAACGTCACACAAACAAAACAAACTACAAAAACACCAAAATGTCAACAAACGTTGCCGCCATTCCGCACGAAGTCTCTGCGCACAAAGCACAACTGAAATAGCACAATAATGTATCCTCTTCGTGGCCATATCTTTTTATCGAAGATCACGTTAACATTATTGGCAATAAACGTGGCCTTGGTCTTGACGACACTTTGGTCTTGAGTCTTGACCGTGTCTTTGATTTTTACGGGCGAAAGCAGCTATGCTTTCAGCGCGTCTTAGCCATCGCAATTCGGTCTGTCCGTCTGTCTGTCCGACACACGGGTGGATCAGGCAAAAACGGTCCAATCTAGGATCACCAAATCTTAACCGTCGGCTGCCTTTCGCGCATCCCGTGAGCATTAGCTCAAATTTCTTGTTATCATAAAAAGTAAATTACGTTATTGTTGAGCAGCAGTACTCGAGTTCACCTCTACCCGGTAGACTACACTATGTCTCAAAAAAAACACCCCCGACATTTTTGACTGTAACTTGAAAACCAATTATCAGATTTTAATAATTTTGGTAAGAATTTTTCCTAACACAACTTGCCATCAAATGACCGTTCAGTTTCCCACCTCACTTAATGTATGCTTCTGCACTACCTATGGAAAGAAGATCAAGCGAAATGTGTTGAAATAAACAGAAAACCTGAAAAAAACCTTCCCGACATTATCGATCGTAACTTGAAAAAAGATTAGCAGATTTTAATATTTTTTGGCAGAAATAATTTTGATGCAACTGGCTATAAAATAAGTGTTTTAGTTTCCACCTCACCCAACGTCTGCTTTTGCACTACCTGGGGAATTTAAAGCAGACCAAGCATAATACGTGTTAAAATGAATGAAAAACAAGTTGACAAGTTGTGTCGGGAATATTCGTACCAAAAATTATCAAAATCAGATAATTGGTTATCAAGTTGCAGTCGAATATGTCTGGGATGTTTTATGTGAGACACAGTGTAGATACAGCTGATTGTCGTAGCATAGTCTGCACGTATGCCACACTGGTAACAAAAAGCCCAGCTGTCGCTAGAATAGGCGAACGTACTAGTTGTCAGTGACCTTCAAGATCATCGAAGGTCGATGATTTACATTTCATCTGAAAAGGTGTGTGCCACTTACTATTAGCAATTAATAGTAACCTTGGCCGTATCTCTCACTGTTTCCAAGATATGACCAGTTTTCTGTTGAAAATGCATATTTTTCCTACCCCCCATGCATTCAATGCTGAATTTTAAAATATTTCCATTGCACCTGTGTCAGGTGGCAGGTAACACTGTGTGATCTTATATGGCAGGTGATGCTCCGTAGCTCTGTGAGGGGTCCAATCTTCTAAAGAGCTATATTCCAACCTTTACCTTTTACCTTTACTACAATCACTGAAATTTTGAATGCCTAAGTTTAACATACATGGCTAATTATTCGTGTAAAAAGTTGTAATAACACCAAAAGATCTATAACTAAGTCACTTTTAATATCTTACAAAGTTACAAAATCAGTCATGGTTTTTATCCCAGTTCAAGCTCTTACTGTTGGTTTCAAGTACAGCTGTCAAATCAATGCATTAATTACCGCTGAGAAGAAATCACAATCAAGATCAGGAAAACACTGTCTATATGTACATGAGGCTGGCTAAAAAGGCCAACAATATGCAAGAAACTAAGCACAAATCACAGTGACAAAAATACAAAATGAAACTAGCTGCTCCTAATATATGCAAAAATAATATTGCTTATTGTGCATTTGAAAGCTAACATTCAACAATGATAAATAAGAAGCCCAGCTGTCGCTAGGATAGTTGACTGTACTGGTTGTCAGTGACCTTCAAGGTCATCCAAGGTCGATGATTTTCATTTCATCTGACATAGCATATGCCACGTCTATAGTGATTAACAGTAACCTCACCATTTCCGAGATATGGCCAGTTTTCCACTGAAAACACTCACTTTTTCTACTCCATTCAATCCCAAATTAGAAAATGTTCCCCTTGCACTAGATCGCTAAAATTTTGCATGCCTAGGTTTAAAGCACAGGCCTAATTAGTTGTGTAAAAGTTTTCCTCCACGACCTAACACTTAGCCACAATACATCAATACATCCATTAGTTTACTAACAGACGGACAGACAAACGACAATGACGATGACAACCATGCCAACAGCTCAACCATTACTTAAATATGGTTGGCCAAAAAATTAATGACAGAAAGTACACTGTTCAATATACATCACTTCGCACTGACAGAGAGAGAGAAACATGCAAAAATACACAAGCTTGCCATGATTAACATTTTAGTTTAAAAACTGTGCATTACAACTAGAAAATAATGTACCAAATCAGTCTAAGACAGGTAGACTTGCAACAGTTACTTAAAGATCACCGACTCAACTCCCAAGCATTTCACTCCATGCCATGCAACAAGTAACACATTATTCATATTACCAGTGATGCTCTGCAGCTAGGAAGACAACTGCTGATCTACACTGTGTCTCAAAAATACATCCCAGACATTTTCGATTGCAACTTAAACAAGAATTATCGGATTCTAATAAATTTTGGTGTTAATATTCCTGACACAACTTGCCATAAAATGACCATTTAGTATCTCACCTCACCTAATCTCTGCTTCTGCACTACCTTGGGAAAGCAGACCAAACGAAATATGCGTTGAAATATACAAAAACGTGAAAAAACATCCCCAACCTTTTTGATCGTAACTAGAAAAAAGATTAACAGATTTTAATAATTTTTTACACATATACTTATGACACAGCTGGCTATTAACTGACTGTTTAAGTTACCACCTCACCTCACCTCACGTCTCAAAAGACGTGTCGAAGTGAATGAAAAACGTCAATAAATTCCATCTGTGCAGATCTGCGGCTCCCATAAGCCAGTCAATTACAAGGTTTCACTGTCATGCAGCAGTTTTTCTACCAGATGACGTTCAGGAATGTTTATGAATTGAAGAAACGACTGGCAAAGTCAGAATTAGTCTGGAGCAGAACATTATCGATACTGCTGTCGATAAATGAAAAACGTTTCTGTGTCTGTATTTGCAGAACGGGCTGAAATTTTGAGCAATTTTACTGCAAGCAGTTGACAAACAAAACAATCGGATGAAGTGCCAGCCAATGTGTCACAAATGTAAGCAAAATATGTTTTGGTACATCATTTAGATTAATTAATGATACCACATAATAGTGCAGGAACAGACGTTGGGTGAAGTGGAAAGTTAAATGGTCATTTGACGGCCAGTTGTGTCAGAAATATTCGTACAAAAAATCATTACAATCTGATAATCCTTCTTCAAGTTACAGTCGAAAATGTTTGCGAAGAAAGTAACTGTGGTTTACAATGGTCAATGGCGGGCTGAGAAACTACAGACAGAGAGCTTGAATCGGGCCAGGAACTGGGAGTACTATTATCTATAAACAATATATGCACAGATCAAAGTCTGTTGCATGCAAGCTGATCTCTTCTGTGAAGTTTTGGGACAGTGATGGGCTATATTTTACCTTATCTTTTTAAAAAAGCGAGGCATCAACAAGGCAAGAATTACTGAGAAACAAAAAGTCACTGATAAAAGAGTTTTGGGAAAAACAATTCATCATCAGCAACATGAAGCATTATGGCCTATGGTCTGGTATTTCTGGGTAAAGCCATTCGCCACCCATTTCTCAGCTGCTGACTAAGCTGCTTTCTTACAGCTGCATATCTATGGTCCTCCACTACATTGTTATTACCCTCAGGATCAGTTGCACCATCGTAAAGCTCGGCAAATAAGCGATGTCGCTCCCACAACGGCTGGTACGTAACATAATCGTAAAAAATCCACTCGGTGTATCGATATCGGGCCGTTCTTATCGAATAACCCATCATCATGTTGCCGCTGACTTGCATGCGTGGGTACTGTGAAAATGCGGCTGATTTCCACGGAATCGAGCTGTTGGCACTCAGGAGTGGAATAAAGCTGGTGCCTTCCGTACACACCTCAACCTGAAAATCACAAAAATGCAAACTACTGCAACTACAAACTACGTTAGCCTAGTGCTCCGTGCCAATATACTGTGTGGCTGGCCTCAGCCTGTTGTCTGGCTTTTGACCTGCTGAGCTCAAAATTCGTACACCTGTTACCTCTGCCCAGAGAAATGTTCGTGCAACTTTGAGTCGTAGGGACCTACGTCTTTTGATTTCCAAGTTAGAAGCCCATACGAAACACACAGACATGCAAGACCCACAATGTGGCCTAGTACAAATTCCACAAAATAAGCTAGACATCGATGTAGTCAACTATGAAGTACACATGAATTTCCAAACTCATTAGAGAAATGACCAATGTAGAAATGGCATTATTTCTTCAGTGCTTTTGACAATATGCTTGGCTACAGGAAGAGCATCCAGAATGCCAGAGTCCTCCCTTGAGAAGCCAGACCAATGCACACTAGCTACAAAAAAGTATGTCAGCTGAACTTCAACAAGAATAGTAGCAACAGTGATCCATTATCAGTGCTGCGTATTGATTAAACATGAAATACAATTAACTGGTACTAAGTACTGAACTAGTCTGCAATTCTTCCAAACAACTTGGTGAGGTGCCACTGAGTTGATCACTTCTCTGGCCACAATTCATACTTATACAGTAGTAACTATACAGTAACATGACACTGGCCTACCAACGGACATGAAGGGGCGCAGGAGAACAAAACTAACAATTAAGTATAGAAACAAGCGCAGAAATTTTCATCAGGCAGCACCCATACCTTGCTTGAATCTTCAGGACAGATCATCGGCGCAACAAGACCAGCTGCTTCAACAAGCGTTGGAAAAATATCGACAAATTCAACAAGTGCATTGGACTGCACTCCTCCATCAGTCATGCCTGGAATTCTCAGCATCATAGGTGCACGAGTGGCCAGCTCAAAGTTTGTGTGTTTACACCATTCGCCGTGTTCTCCGAGCTGCCATCCATGATCACCGACAAACAGAACGATGGTATTGGAAGCAAGATTCAGTGCTGACAGTTCATCCAGAACTTGTCCGACGAGAGAGTCCACGTATGAAATACTGGCAAAATAAGCACGACGGAGGGTCTTCACCAAAGGATCAGGCAAGGTCGTGTTGATCGATCCATAACCGTACTGTGTACCAATGTCTGAATACTTTCGGAGTTCGTCAAAATTGCTCCACGCTATCTGCAGAATCAATAAACAATGACAAAAAGCATAAAGCACACAAAATCTAACTTTCACACACATCCAATTTCCAGGTTACCTCAAAGTCATAAGTAACAAAATTAGCAAGCAGCTCTCAGGACTATCTGGCAAAGCAGCAAATTACGTTTCATCCCTATGCATAACTTCTAACCATATCACTATTACCTGTTGACACATAACTATTATGTACAACTGTCAAAGTGTTAATTTTTTAACGCATTAATTAATGCACCCAGGCCCATCGAGAGGGAGAGTAGGGGGGAAGTTACCACGGGCCCACGATTTTTGGAGTGCTTCTGCCTGTAGAATATAGAAAGTTAGAAAGCAAATAACAACACATTTTCAACAATAACTATGTCATAGCTAGCATAGATGACATCACTGAGAATTTGGATTCTAATAAATTTTGGTGTTGACATTCCTGACACAACTTGCCATCAAATGACCAATGAGCCTGTCATTTAAATAATATTTCTTTACAGTAATTGTGAAACGGCAACTACACTTTGGTTACTTGAATTCATTTGATTGTCAAATAGCCGCAGTTTAATGAACTTTTGCTTCACAGAATTATGTACATTAAATTACGCATGGGTGTTAATTTTTTTAACACCCATGCCTACATGGCAACAAAGCTCAGCAGTCCAGTCGTATGCAAAACAAACATACAGCATAAATATTTTATCCTGCATATAATAATAATGCTCAAAGTCCATCCTCAACAAGTGTGTGAATCTGCTTTCAAAATTCATGCAAAATCTGTGCAAGATTTTTATTTTACATATAGTCATGCCTTGGCCATCGGTCTTCAGACCTTTAGGGACATTTTACAGACCACTCGTCTGTCCTAGCACCTAACCAACACCATCAAATAACTGAAGGCAGCAAAAATTCTAAATATTTGCCCAGACAATCAGTCCTTATAGCAACCGACTTATGGCTAGTGTGACTGAAATGCTCCCATTTACTGCGAGTCAAACATGTGACAGCAAAAAGATTTTTTTGCAATTCCACGAAAAAATACAATTCATTAAAATCAGGTAGATTCCATACTGCAAAATGACCAATGACTAGCAGCTCACAATTTCACATACTGGTACTAAATAATTAACACTACAAAAAAATAAACAGAAGATACAAATTAGTGAAGCAGAAATAAAGGTTCAACCTCTGGCATGTTAACAGGAGCAAACGGATTGTCTGGAAGTTTTACGAAGTTGACTGGATACAGATCAAGAAATCTACTTGGAAACCGAAATGGCAAATGAGGCTTGTGAAAGCCAATGGCAAGGAAAAATGGATTTTTCGACGGAAAAAATTTCCTGAGTTGCTCGATGGCAGCATTGGCACTCTGTGTGTCTCGTAGTGGATGCTGCTTCTCCTCCATCTCATCTACTGACAGCCAGCTTGTCTCACTGCGATCCTTCCAGTAAGAATAGTCAGGCGTAAAATACGGCTCTGTCCATGACGTCGGATCCTGGTCACCTGATGCATCGCCAGGATGGAATATCTGCACAAAAATGAAAAACAAATAGCAATAATTTTTAAAGTAGGACAAGATGGAAAGCAAGTTAGTAAGCAAAACAGACAATGCACAACACTTTTATGCAGCACTTCATATTATGCTGAAAAAATACTATTACAGCTCCTAACACCTCAAACTCACATTAAGCTACTTAATGTCAAAGCCATCAAATAAAACTGCATTTTGTGCAACTTACGAAAAACAGTACAAAAAATACACAAGAATACTTTTCCACAAGAACCCATGCAAACAAATAGAGAGAAAAACACACCTTTCCAATTCCGGCAGTTTTGTAACCGTGTTGCTTGAAGTATTCCGGCAACGTGGTAAAGTTGCCAGCAACGTGGCGCCAGTAGTGGATCAGGTCGTGGACGTGTGTGGTGTCCGGTCGACGTCCGGTGAGCATTGAAGTACGACTCGGTGAACAGACGGCCTGCTGGACGTAGGCACGCCGCAGTAGAACGCTGTGTGCAGCCAAACGATCGAGATTCGGCGTTACCATGTGCTTCGCGCCGTACGCTCCGACGTCAGGCCGCATGTCGTCCGACATAATCAGCAGCACGTTCTTCTTAGTGGCAAAGCCGTCGGCTGTCAAACTGAAAGAAGTGGTGAAACGGTGGAAAGTGGCGGCGGCTAACAGTGTCGCCGTGATGGTGGCAAATATCATCATTGTTCGTATGACTACGTGCATTGCTGCTGCTGCGCCAGTTTTATACCAGTTCGACGAGTATTCATCATCTTTAATAAGTAGCCAACAAATGTCACGAAACAACCTAAACGACTAGTTTAGTAAAAAAAACAACCACTAGCTTCGACTTGTTTATTTGTTTACATAGCAAGTAAACACAAATCACGTGATAGTCCTACTCAAATCCGAAAATGACCGACTGCGCAAAGTCTAATACGCCACCTGGTGACTGTCGATAAAACGCGAAATGAGCATCCTAAACTTTAATTTTACTACGTCTAGGCAGCCTCCAACTGCTTAGTTTGGAGGCGGCAGCTTAATGTAGTAAGTTATGCAGTAAAAAAAAGCTGGGGGGACTTGCTCATCGACTCCATTCCCCGTTTTAAAGTGTCTTATGCTTAGCTTCTTTTATCCAAGCCGCTGTAGGCCTAAGTGTTCTTTGTGAGCCTTGTGTGTCTTGCGTAGTATTCACTGGGTGAGGTGAACTTTTGCTGTATTAGAGTTAGGGACTTTACTCTAAGACCAAAGTTTGGTCTGACCAAAAGTCAAGATCGAATTTCTCATATTAGCAAACGCCATGGATTTAAAACTTTAGTCTTAAAGTTTTGGCAAAACTACCTCACCTACTGTCATGCTGTGCACGTCTGTTTACACTTTGGTAAACAAATAAAAAAAACAAGTAACTCAACTGACTGACTGATTTAAATACATAATTATTCTTACTCAAGAGTACGAGCAACAGTGGAATTTAATATTACTGTCAGTCTCAGCCCATAATATACATTAATCGTGTCAATAATAACAGCATCACCATCAATACTCAGTCACGGATATAAAGACAAGAGCAAGACAAGATGCGATCACAACTCGATATACCATCGACGAACCGGCCAGACAGATAAGACTCAATTCCAGGACCGTGGCGACTATTCGAGTACTCGAACAATAAATTACTCAGCCAGCACAGCCCTAATTAATTCAGTTCAGGCAGAGATATACAGACAGACACAGCTCGTAAAATGCTGGTGGCATCGATGTACGAACAAACGAAGCAAGTTTCACAACGTTAACAACCAACAATGACGACAAATTATCATGAAGATCATGATGATGATGAGAGGGTATCTTTGCCGTACAAACCTTGGAGCGAGTGCTCCGTAATAACAGCCCTTCAAACGAGAGGTTGGTAAAAATTAGGGAGGACCTAGAATACACAAGTCCTAATGTATTTTGCTTGTTTTCAAACATATTTTTTTCAGGCCTAAAATATCCAAAACCGGGTTAAGTGCCATACCCAATGGAGGAGCTTTTAGCACTCCCTGCTTACTCCAATTTGAGAATAAAATCCTGGACAAAAACGGTCAGAGAAGAAAAGGAAAAGAGACGATGGGAAGAAGAACGAGGCAGCTGGGTGGAATGGAAAAACTAGCTCCAAAAGTACAAAGGGAGACAGACGATCTTGATGATGATGGTGAACAAAAGTTCAGAACTGACAATGGCTCTGAGACAGAATTGCGTAATTCAATTTTAACTAACTCAAGTCTGACTCAAAAACCATACTGCGTAAAGAAACAAACATGTTCACCGAAACAATCTATGGTGCAGGCGTTGTGCTACTGCAAATTTCTCCCAGTTGTAGGTAACAATGGGGCGGGCTACATACTTTGTGCAGCCAATTATCAGTTTTGATAGTACAATATCAATAACAACGATGATGACGTAATTAATGGCCATCACCACGAACAGAATGAAAAATACACGCTCGCAGCAGTTTAACACAGACTCATGCAATGATACATCTTACATACACATTAACGTCTGAAAACCTGTGCTTCTGCAGTTGGCAAGAAACCAGGGATGGGGTGTTGGCGGAATTTTTTAAAAAGTTATTTATTTTTATATCATGACGTGTCATGTAGTATTATCCAAAACTCATAAAAAACAAACTGACTCAGTAAATAGTACTCACGAGAACTCGAGGAAAGTTACATTTCAACATTTCAGACTAGATGCAAACAGTGCTTATCAGTAACACTTTGAAACAGTGATGACTCTATATCAGACTTTGAATTTTGATATGATATCGATACAATATTTTACAAAATATTGCAATATCAATGTCGACACTTTTAAATAATAAGTACGAAAATCTTACACAAGCATAGGAACAAGAAATAAACAGTGAGAAATGCTGTATGCTCTATTTAGATAATAAAAATATATCTCTCGTTGAAACTATATTACAACTGTAGTAAAATTATGACACCATTAGCTTGCCTCATTTGTAATCTTTCTTCCCAGTTACTCAGTGTATTAAAGAATCTATAGAAAATATCGTGATATAGTGTGATGTTTTTGAATATCGCAATATTTCGAAAAATTTGATATTTTTTCGATGACACGATATGATATATTAATATCGAAAACGATCACTACTTCGAAATCATACTAAAAACTGCACTGATATTTTTGAAAGTCCAACAAAAAAATTTAGGAAAGACAGTTTTTTTATAGGGATGAGCGGAAACTAGAACCACAGGTTTTTAGGCCCAACATAACATAAATTTCACACAAACAGTAAATTGTAAATAATGCTATAACGCTGGCAGCAACAACTGGCTCTTGTCATTAAGCGAAACAACATTCAGTCTGTTAACAGCACCACTCTTAATCCACCATCTTAATCTCACTTCCCAACGAAGATGAAATATTTACTAGAATGCAACACTGAAATATGTAACTGCACTCACAAGAAAAAAACTTACTAACAGAATCGATGAAGTACGAAGACAAACAAATGAAAAATAAAACTCGGGTTGTAATGCACTAATACCGGAAATTAAACCAATCTGTCATCGACCCATAATGTTGTACTGATGCTAAGGAGAAAGTGCGAATTCTGTTAATATGCGTAATCAAAATGTCTGTCACATCCACGTTTTCTCATAAGCAAAATCATGCCCAACTTGGCAGCATGACCCTGAGATCAAAGACAAATTTTTTTGCACTGTCCATTTATTACAACAAGTGCATTGCATTTTAGCCTGCCATGTTCTAAGAAGTTGCAACTTGCAACAGTGAACATAAACAGCAAACTCTAGTTGCAAAATCAGTAACACATATAGCGGTTCCTTTTATTTACAGACGGCAAAATAAATATATACCGGTAGTAAAAAATATGCAACAGATTCATCCACTGAATACAAAACTAAAGTGGTTTTCGTAACTATCACCACTATACTGTAATGGAAAATAAAACAAGACATAACGATGCTAATAATGAAAAAATAAGAATCTTAATAATAAAAACATATACAACTGATACTGTGGTAGAAATTTATAAAGCTAAGAAATAAAACTCCATTACAGCATCTGGGAGGCTAAGCTAATTCTACACGTTCTGATAAGTAACTGTAAAAAAGAATAAAAATATTAAAGCAACACACTTAACAACCGAAATGGCAGTTTATCAACTTCTGTGACTAAATACACGTGCCTCACTCAATAGCTGTAACCAGTGGAATATCGCATTTCTTTTCTCGATCACAACAAAAATAATGGTCCAGCGTCACAAATGTCAGCAGACAAAAGAACTATAACAGCAAAATATTATTAAAAAAACAAAAACTTCCCGCTAAAATGACGGAAGGAAATTTCAACACTTTCTCATGCCTTTTCTTGACTTTCAATAGTTCCTGATTTTACGCTACTACTCTGGTGCGAGAACTGCAAAATGCACAAAAAAGCCACTTGTCTAACAGTCTGGCGTTAAGACATAATCATGATGATATAAACAACAACACAAACTGCTTTGCTGCTATCTACAGAAAAAAAAATCATAAATTCAAAAGAAAACAAAAATCACAGACTTTCAAGGACGTTCAGCTTTCAGAGGACATGCAAGGTCCCTTACCATCTTCAAGCAACTTCCAGGCCTTTAAACAAGGAAAATAAAGGAGCTTCATCAAAGACCCTTCAGAGAACCCTGAGTAATAGATTCCCCAATAAAAGCAATATCAACAGTTGCAGTTGGCCGACGACAGTGAAGCAGAAATAACAGCATTTAACGGACAGAAACATCAGCAATCAAACAGACTCATGATAATCAGGAACACATTTATATATTCAATTCACTATAAATCTGTATGTATATGCCATGTTAAACAGATTACAGTCCAGTCACAGAAAAGCTTCCATAATGTAACAGATATGTTCATTATTCTTTTCCAATTGTTTTCTTTTTTTTGCTGAAGTTCACAAAATAAACTTCACTTTCGGTAACATTAGGCCAAAAGTGTCAAATTAAATAATTTCAATTTTGTGACTGGGTACTTTGATAAAAACTGATAAATAAAACATGTTCTCGCCGCATGCATCGGCAAAGAACACTTAGCTGTTTTCCCAACTGTCAGGAGCCTGTTGCAATCAGCAGCTTTACGTCAACGGCCAAAGGACGACAAACGATGAGCAATGAATAAATGAAGTGTCAGAATAAACCAGGGCTGAAAAAACCTAGGTTTTCTGAAAGAAGTTTTTGAGTTTTTAAATTTTAGTGTACAGAGACCCACATTATAAGATCCTGGAAGAACCCATCATTTTCTGCGGAGTGAATAATATTACGTCACAACTCAAACATCGTGACCAAAATATGAAACTGAATTTGAAAATGGTACAACAAACAAAAACCTAAAATTCAAATGTTTGAGCTTATTTTTCAACTGAACCTAAAAACCTAGATTTTTCAAAGCAATTTTCAGCCCCGGAATCAACACAAGCCGGCCACAGCATAGCATCACAGACTATACAGAAAACAGCACGCACCAACAACAAAAACATCACTTCTTCAACGACAACCGACAGAAAACGCAGCACAGCATTTACAGAATAACAGCAAACAATAATTAAAAATAAGTACTGTACATTGACCAGTGATTGCGTATTGCCGTTGGCAGTGTACCACCTTCTGGTTACTCAAATCATACCCGTTTTGCCAAGGGTGGATGGTATTATTCAAATTGGTTAAGCTGTATCAAGACTTGTTTACTGATCGAAAACTTAAGCAGAGTTATGACTTGCAAAAAAGTAACTTTTTATTAAAATTTGATAATATAACAAGATATGTTGTGTTTACATATATTTTTCAGCAAATGCATTATGATTAAAAGCATTCTGACCTGCAAAAATAACCCCAATATACTAAATGCATTTTATGCTGAGCACAGTGATTATCTGACTTTATATACGACCATTCCAGTATTTAGTTGAAACAAAAAAAAAGCAAACCCACTTTTCAATTTAATAAAAAAATCCAATTTTTCAGATTCAATACTTATTAAGACAGACTCCCAAAAATAAGCTGATGTAGAAAAAAATTGCTAAATGTTTTCTGAGATTTTTTCTCCAGAACTATTCCTAACACAACCTATTCCTAAAATCAAGTCCGGAAGAATTACAGATGATGAAAAAAATACTGAATTTGTTGCATCAAATGCAGCAGCCCAAAGCTATCCAATTTTGCACCAAAATGACCACTTATTTTTCCCTAAGCCAAATGTACATGACTGTTATTAGCATGTGCATTCTGGGTAACTTTCGAAAAAATATTATTCATTCTTCCCCGACTGTTCTGCCACTTTTAACCATTTCTGACGGGACTGGCTAATTTTATAGAGTGTCAGAAAATGCAGCAGTTTTCCTGCAAATAATGCAGAATTGGAAACACCAAAAGAAGACAGACAGGACAAGATGGCAAATAGGCACTAACACAAAACAGAGAAAACAGAGATGCCCACAGCAATCAGACAAAAACGACAACTAGTTACGCAACTCCAGCAAACAACGATGCTGTACAATACCATAATATACACATACAGACGGACAGTTCACTCGATAAGTTAAGAGTACAACTGCACTGTGTCCCAAATAAAGCATCCCTGATATTTTTGACTGTAACTTGAAAAGCAATTATCAAATTTTGATAATTTTTGGTACAAATATTCCTGACACAATTTGCCATCAAATGACCGTTCAGTTTCCCACCTCAGCCAATGTATGCTTCTGCACTACTTAGGGAAAGCAGATCAAGCGAAATATGTCAAAATAAACAGAAAACCTGAAAAACCATCTCGGACATTATCGATCATAACTTGAATAAAGATTAGCAGATTTTAATAATTTTTTGGCAGAAATATTTCTGACACAACTGGCTATTAAGTAAGTGTTTTAGTTTCCACCTCACCCAACGTCTGCTTTTGCACTATCTAGGGAAAGCAGACCAAGCATAATACGTGTTAAAATGAATGAAAAAACGTCAATAAATTTCATCTATCCTAATCTGTGGGCCCCAACAGACGGTCTATAACAAGGTTTGACTGTCATGCAGCAGTGTGTCTACCAAATAAAGTTTAGGAATGTTTGTGAAGTCAAGAAGCGACTGGTACAGCCTGAATTGGTCTGGAGCAGAATTTTTCGATACTGCTGTCAATAAATGGAGAAAGCGTCTCCTTGCATGCGTTAGCATAGTGGGCCAACACCTCAAGCAATTTTACTGCAGGCAGTTGAAAAATAGACAACTAGATGAAATGTCTGACAAAGTGACAGAAATTTAAACAAAATGTGTTTTTACGCATTATGTTAATTAAGCAATCATATCGCATTGGATAAAGTGATATTTCGCTAGTTGTGTTCTCCCCAGGTTGTGCAGAAACAAACGTAAAGTGAGGTGGGAAACTGAATGGTCATTCGATGGCAAGTTTCATCAGAAAAATTCATAACAAAAATTATCAAAATCTGATAATCAGTTTTCAAGTTACAGTCGAAAATGTCTGAGATGCTTTTTTGGGACACAGTGTATTTTAAACAGCTCAGCATAATTCACTGAGTCCACTGTACAAATATAGTATCTAACTGCAGCATGAGTGAAGCGGTCCGTTACAGATAACTGTATAAAATGGCATTAAAATATCAAACAGGGCTCAATATTGTCGAAAAAGTCTACTACCACGGTATGCGGGATTTTGCAACAATAACTTTGATGAAGCGACATCAGCAATAAATAGCAAGCAAAAGACTTTTCACATCTTCTGAAACGTCGTCATAAAAATCAACAGCAAAGCAGATTGCAGCTCGGTAAATTGCAGCGAAGATAAAGCTGCGGGGTGAGTACAACTAAGTCAGATACAACGAGCAAACGACGACAATTTTTGATACGAGAAATCCAACAAATACTTGATTGATGCTTGTCTACGCTTGACCCGTGGTGTTCTTATCGCAAACTGCATGTCCTAACAGTCAGTTCGATATAACTAAATGACTTGCAGCAGAAAAGAGAGTACTATGCTTGGCAAGTCATGTAGGGGGTCTGACCATGTGCCACGCAATCAAGAAATCTTTAAACACATTAACATACAAACGCAAATGTTCATGCAATATGAGATCACACATAATTACCATCATTAGACCAAAAAATTTCCCCAGGAACTTCTACCAACTGACACATAAAAATGAGAGAGCATGAAGCAAAAATTTGTAAAAAAAAATCTTCACATTTCAGCACAAACAAAAACCAAGTCCGAAGAGTATCTGAAGAAAATGCTACTTCAACAAAAAAGAAATAGTCAAAAACCCAAGTGCTGAAGAATGATGATTACGAGATGTGTCGTGCGGTATAGCACTTACAAATAAATTGCACAGAAATAAGTCAGTGGTTACAGATTACACCATTTCACGAGTAAAGCAAAAAATAAAGAATGTCATGCAAACAACTACACCATGGGCCAATGAAAAACGTGGCACTTTGTCAATAATTGGCGAAGATATAGACAAAAGTAATGACTGATGATGATAATGACAAACATTTGGAAAAATGAAAAAAACACTTCAGATCAACACTGCGGTGAATGATCCGTACAACACTAGACTGTGTGGGTAACTGTGTTAAACCCACATAGTCTAGCGTCATACAGATCATTCACCGCAATGTTTGTCTGAAGAGTTTTTTTAATTTTATCCAAATGTTTATTTGTTATTATAGCTATATATGCATATTTCATTTATATTTCACAAGGTAGTGTACAGACATATTTACAGTGTGGTGGGATGTATAACAATCACAGTATTGCAAACTGTCTGCAGAGTGTGCTGGCAAAAAAATTTTAAAAATCGATCAATAACTGGCGAAGATATGGAAAAAAGTAAAGTGCCACGTTTTCTATTGGCTCACCGTGTATATACAGAGATCTGGTACTCAGGTTAGCAAGAGGTAAAATTTATTCAACAGAAAGAAATGTTAACACAGGTACAGAACAATGGCTTCAGAGTTTCCAAAGAAAAAGCAATGAAGTAAATGCGGATGAATGAAAAGGTACAACCAGTTTTTTCATAGTTTACAAAGAACAGCCAAGTATGATATATGTGGTTTTGGCAACCAAGTTGCTGGGTCTGCTGAAAACACGCAACCAAAGAATCGTTACAAAATTAAACTCTCCATTTCATGACACTCAATATATTTCTCCTTTTCTGCTACTTCTGTGTTTGGACCACAATAAATTTTAAGAAGCAATGTCATGGCTGAGCAGCAGCTGGTGAAATAACCCATTAACCAGCAACCATATTTAAACAAGATAAGATATATATCTTGTGTACACCAAAAGCTGACCAAGACAGTGACAATTCCTAATAAAAACGAACATTAGGATAAAAACAGATCTGTGACAGTCTAATGCTACAGCTCTAAAATGTGCCAACAAATAATTAATGTATTTTTACAGCTGTTCCTACTCTATACCATACTACTGCTACAGCTGAGGGTTAGCTAATAGCCACCTTGTATATTAACCCCTTCCTTACTACAGAAATCCATAAAAAGTAGGGTTAACAGGACAGAATATCATTTCAGAACATCGAGTCAACAAGTGATTAAAAAAATGATGCACACATCACAAACATTAGATTAAGTAGCTGTATATCAGAAACCCGTCGGTCCAATACTGTATCTACTTGCAAAATGCATAGCAGGTTAGAACTAGCAAAGCGACTGACTACGGCAAACCATCAATAGCCAGAGATAGTCAGAAGAATTATATCTGAAACCTGCTCAGTAAAATTCCAGAGTTCAGTATCTGAGTATTGCTAAAGTAAATGCCAATGAATAATACAGGACTAAAAAAACAACAGCAAATTTATTGGTAGACATAAGACCGTCGTGTCGGATGATCGGTCAGTCAAAGGTCACTCTCAAGAACGGACGAGGAACAGGACTCAGTTCGACCATCGTCGCTGGCTGTCGTGTCTCCTCCGGACGACTCCAGGGTCTCCCGGCTTTTTGACAGGCCGCTCGGAAATGTCTGCGCTTTATTCTGAGTCTGTACGTCGGTGGCGCTGTGCTTGGGCTGGCGTACGACGATTCGATGCTGCATGAGCAGCGAGTCGTTTGACTTGGCACGACGAATACTTCGCTTTTCATTCTCCACACAGAAATAGTTCAGCTCCTGCCTGTCGTACTTCTTCCTTATCTCAAACGAGACTTCAACCGACTCAGACGACGGGTCAACCCGCTGTGTGTCTGCTAACTGTTCTTCAGTATCACGGAGGATGTTTTCAGTGGATCGGTTTCCCAATAAACCTTTCGACTTAAACTTTGACGGAATATTGAGATAGCCAAATTTAGCAGCTAGAGAGTCAGCCTCGATGAGATTGCTACCGAGGTCTCTCTTGTCTTTACGGCGCTGCTTCTTATGTTTTGTTGTGAAGCGAGCTGACAAAATGTCTTTGTGGAGACCATCTTGGACTGATGTATTAACTACAAACAAAAAAAACAACAACAAACGATATCAATGACAACATATAAAAAAACAAAAAAAAACACAAACCATAGTTTTAAAGTGGGAGGGAACATGCCAAATGAATAATCAGTTAAATAATAGTTGCAATCCAGACCATGATCCCATAATTTTTTAAAGAATTCATTATTACTGTTTACTACTGCAATTTCTATAGACAGACTAAAATAGAATACAGTCCCTGATAAATAAAATATAGTCCCCGATGGACATCTACTCCCATAATGCTTTTGGTTACATCACATTTAACATAAGTTAACCTAGTGATGCACAAAATGGCAGATCCATAAGTGATTCTTTGCCATTTGCTTCTTACATACTGGATACCTTTTTCTATTGTTCGCCCAGCAGCAACAATGCAGTTATCACTCAAAAAACACACATGCAAATACTAGTATACAAACTCACAGATGAAAAAATTATATCACACAAATTTAATACAACACATCAGTATACACCGTGGTACACATAAAGAGTTCCTGTTCGCAGATAATCTTGGTCTATCTCCATAATTTTCGTTGCAATTCACTCTTGAAATGTGTGTCGCAGCCCAAAATCGCGAAAAATTCACTAAAACTCCCTATTTTAGGAGTTCAATGTCATTCAAGGTCATCGACGTTGACATTTCTAAGAAGCTCGTCGCCAGTGCTTGTTATGATAAGCAGCATGTCTGTGCCTATCTGCAACCATTTTTACATTAGAATAGCCAATAAAGGTGGTAGAATAATGCTGTTTTAAAGGGAATGCCCCTCTTTCTCCCCCTCGTTCATGGGGATCCCTTCACCCAGCGGCATGAAATTTTGTCACAAAATACTAGAGACTCCAAGCTATCACAACGTGAAAACCCGAAATCTCTATCTCACCTGGGCTCCGATCGGTACCGGGTTGTGACAGACACCAAGACAGAATTACCATAGCTAATACGCACTATAGCTAACTATGCTAGCTCTCGTGCGTAAAAAACCATGCTTCATGTTAGCTGATAAGAATCAAATCAAACATCAAAATGAATCTACTACAAAAAGAGTCCATATGCCAACCGGAATGCTAACAACACCTGAGAATGCACAGTCATGCCAAATATCAAATACAACACACACATGCATTCCATTATTAGTATCTACTCAACATCTACTACTTTTTTGTCTTACTTTTCTGCCAAAGTCACAGCATTCCATGTTGTGCCAAGTAGTATCCAAAAAGCAAACTGTCTGGAATTACAAAAACTGTCCAGACATTTTATGTGCTGTGTTTCGACGGCCTTAATAACAACGTTCACTTTCTTTCTGCAAATGCTGTCGCTGAAACTGTTTATAGCTGCATCAGCATCTACCTCATAAAGCCCTATATATCAAGAGAGACAAAAATCCCAACATGCAGACTGATGGCGAGCAATAAAACATGCTTCACAATGAAACATGCTCGACAGTGAAACATGTTTTGCAACACAAAACATGCTTCTCAACACTAACTGTAATACAGACGATGACGACGTTACAGACAGACAGACAGACACACACACACAGACATACTGCTTCATACCTAAAATGTTAAACTCGCTCGTTTTCCTGCATAACCATATTTCAATAACAGACATCATCGCTCAATCTGCCGACTATGTTTCATCAAGATTACAACAATAATTCCCAAGTGATTGCTCAGTTGGCAGCATCGCTCATTTGATCAACGATGTTAATCAACACCAGACCAGGTTAGTACTTCGATGGGTGACCATCTCGGTATGTAACCAGCCACCCAGATCAACTCAGCCTGGCCATCCCTCCGTGGGTAGGTGCAATGAGTACCAGTGAAAGCTGGGACATAAACAGGCATACCGTGCAATACACTGGCCCCGTATCCGTGGTCTCACAGTGTAAAAACTGGTGTCTGGCTGAGGGCTAGGAAACGAAGATCAGTGCCACCCAATGGGCCTTAAGGCTTGGGAAAGATTTTACATTTTTTACTTTATGCAAAACAGTTCTGGAATTTGCAAAGTCACACCCACTGAATGTGTACAAACCGATATTTATTTAAATACCATGTTTTCTACATGCTTGTTTCCTATGACTCCAGAGTGCACTTACACATGGTATATTTTACGTGTAATTAACTGTACCTATGGGCATCGCCCTCTCATTATCTCGATGCAAAGCTTTAACTTTAGCTCTGCCTGATGACATAGAATAACATAACACTTATCCATCTAATCACCAACTAGCTCAATTTAACTGTGGCATAAAGCCAAAACTTTGACGATTTTCGTTATCTTGGCTCCATGATAGCCTCTCCTGTAGAAGATCTTAAGCGTTGATGCGGACTAGCATGGACTGTGTTCTGGAGATTGGAATCAGTGTGGCGCTCACCAACACTTAGTCTACCAACAAAGTTAAGACTGTTTGATAGCCTCGTTATATGTATCATGTTCTACGCTAGTGAAGCTTGGCCAGTCAATGTTGAAATGACGAAGTTGATCAACTCTTTTGCGACAAGTGCGTATCGAGTCATGACAGGTGTGAGGAGACTAGATAGAGTTCATAATAACACAGTTCTGGCGTCAGTTAGCAGGAGAGAACTCATATACACTTTGCAGTCACGTCAACTACGTTTTCTTGGCCACTTACTTCGTTCAGAACGTGCACTATATGCTCCGTATGAACCTCAACATGGCAGTACTAGACGAGGTCGTCCTCGTACGAACTTCATCAGTTATATTCAAAAACTGACAGGACAGCAATTGGCTGAGCTGACGGATTTATCTCAAGACCGCGACGCCTGAAGACAACTTGTGGTCGAAGGTGTTGACTTACAACCCCCCGACTAGAAAAAGAAGAAGAATTCTAGACAACTGGTTTTATGGAAATACAATTTCTGATCACAATGTAATTGTTCGCACTTTAATTATTCTAATAAACATACCGAGGCTTTCGGCCTTGGCGAGCATCTCTCGGTTCATGCTGGAGATAGGAGCAGCAGCTTCATCAGCCTCCTCATCAACAGGAACATAGACATCTTCATCCCACGAACTGAAGAACCATTCGTACTACACACAGAAACATCGTAAACTGGGATCAACTTGCCTATCAATCTCTGCAGCAAAACATTCGTCTAAATCAGGAGACAAATCGGCACAGAAACTAGAACATTTCGACGACATTTTTTCCTGATGTTTAAACAAAAGTCCACGACGACAATACCCTTGATCTCCATCGCAGTGCAACTATGGTGGCAGAGTGCACAGTCACTGCAATAGTAACTCCACTCCATTATTAATAATGTCATTGCAAATTACAAATTTGGGACTATTGACATTGTTAGATGAGTCACAGAAGAAGCAGCCATCCAGGTGGGTAGGTGCAACGAGCACCAGCGATAGCTGAGAAGTCAACAGGCACACTGCACAGTGCACTGCACTTGCCACGTGTACTTGGTCTTGCAGTGTAAACTGGTGTCTGGCTGAGGGCTATAGAAATGGAAATCAGATCTGCTATTTGCCATTGCGGTTTCGGAATTAAAGTTACTTTACGTACTTCTATCTGATAAGCAACAGCACCACATAAATGAAAGAATATTTATTACATAAACTGCATTAGAGGTTAATGTAATGATACGCTCTATATAAATTCGCACTGTACTTACTTACTTACTTTTACTATTCAACATACCTAAAAAGTCATTAGTAAATGAGACATCAAAAATCAACTCACGTGCAAGATGACACTTTCGACAATGCGGCACTGGTCTGACATGTCTCGTACCATTGCTACCATAGAGTCCTCATTCGGCCGAACCAGCGATGGACCAAACATTATTGCAAGGTTGCGAGCGTCCATCTGCAAGCAACACGCACACCAGTCGGCTCAGTCACAGTATCACATAGACATTTCACAAGACATTTCATATGTTTCTCAAATACGACCAGATTTTAGTTCCAAAACTTTATGCCAGTCACATATATGGTCAGAATGCGACCCTGACCAACCACAAACTAAAGCAGTTCATCTTCATTGCAAGATGCGCTACTGAGAAAAGTTTGGTGAAAATCCATCAGAGCGCAACACAGACACTACTGATGCATGAACACACATACACTGTGTCCGGTGAAAAATGGACCCCCTAGACATCATGCAATAAAAATGTCAAATCTAAATGGATATGAATAACGTTTTGCACACTTAATCCACAATAAATTCCTGAAGCAACTGCCAAATTTCGTTGAGAAATATTATTTCTCACCAAAATTATCAAATGTTGAATATCGATAATAAAATATCTTCGTCGCCAATATGGCGTTACATACTGCAGTTGCTCAAGCGGAAGTGACGTTTGTTGACGCAATCAAAATAACATAAACAATAACAAAATGGTGTTTTCTGCAAATGACCGTGTTTTAATTAAACTGTTGAGGCAAAAGAAAAGGTACGGTTCTAAAATGTTTATCGCGGAATTTCCCAGCAAGCTGTGGACATTGTCAGGATTAAACAAAAGGTTGCCTAATACTGGACACTTCACATTTTGAGGCGACCTCACAAAAGCTGCTGTAACTATTATTTGCATAAATAAATTTAATTGAAATTTGGCACTTTTATTGCCAATAGATGAAGCATTTTTGATGCAAAATTTTGCCAGAATCAGATGTTGTTTGTTAAAGTTACGCAAATGAACACAGGAGTTTAATTATGTAACACCATATTGGTAACGATGATATTTTGTTACTGATATTCAACATTTGATAACTTTGGTAAGAAATAATATTTCTCAATGAAATTTGGCACACTTCAGCAATTTATTGGAGATTAAGTGTGCGAAACGTTATTCATATCAACTTAGATTTCACATTTTTGTTGCAAGGTGTCTGGGGAGGCTGTTTTTCACCGAACACAGTGTACATGGTCATGGCCGTACAGCCCAACATCAGCTAAAAAAGAAAGAAGATTTTGCACAGACAGATCGGTCCACTGCAGAATAGTTCATCCTCTTTTCAGCACTATACGCCAGCAAAAATTTTAAAAAATTAAGCTAGCAACAGCCCAACTCAGCCAGATGGCCACCTCTATTAATAACCAGCACCTTTAACCAAGCAGGTCAATGTGAGAGCAGTCCTGGTAACAGGGCCCACGGTTACGCAGAACTTGCCATGTCTTCCCTAGTGATGGCCATAACCATCGCCAGTGCTCATTTTGCCTACTCATGGAGGGATGGCCAAGCTGAGTTTGCCTCGGTAGCTTGGTTACACCCGCAAACGGTCACACATCTCAGTACTAACCACAGAAATGTGCATAAAACGATGCTTGCTCGCTAACTGTGTACGCCACCTACCTTGTTGACTTCCTCTTTGCCGGCAACGACGGCAAGGTGGCGGGCAAGAAACCGAAACGTTTCAAAGTTCATTTCGGGAAGTTCGTGCAGCAGCTTCTTGAGTTTGAGCATACGACGTTCTGAGTTCTCAGTCTGATTGGCTTTTATCATCAGCTGATACAGCTCTGTGGTGGCAAACACAAAAAGTCCAAGATCAGGAAAGAAAAGGCTGATAAGTAAATAAATAAGTACATGGCTGTATAGCATAGTGCATAGAGCACTCAATATGACCTGATGTACAGAACTGTTAAAGGTGCCGGACGGCTGGCATGCAAAAAAACTGGTTTCAACTTTGTTTGCAAAAATGTGTCAGCTAACAGCTGCATGAGGTGAAAAATTTCATCCAACCATTAACACACTTGTTTTCCAATCATTCTGGGTAAAGGTACACCAGATTCATCACACAAACCATATGGTCATTACAACTCCATCAACTATTATGCTTCTGCCAACATACTTGATGCGACCGTGACCTTGACCCTTGACCTTTTGACCCCAAAATTTGATGCGTTTATCCTTGCCCCAAAGTCCATCAGTGGTAAAAGTAGGTCTAATTCCATCAACAAATACGCAAGATATCGTGCTAACAATGTTTGTTCAGGACGGACGGACGGACGCACGAACACTCTGGAAACAGAGGCATAATAACTCTGAAAAATCTATATCACACATTTCGTTACGTTATAACCTTTAACTTGGTTAAGGCTCTGTGTAATACACTAAGTTCAAAGTTCCATGTTCAAGCTTTGTGACCTTGGAACCACTCCAAATTCTTATAGCAAAATGGTTACAGTCAGACACGAGACACGCCTCCTGTCACCCAACCAACAGAATATACCAATAAAAACCAGCCTAGGGACAGCACACAGCCAATATTAATCAGGAAGTAAGTCCATGGCAAAATATTAGTGATCACCGACCATCGGTGATGAGTGACTCGGGCAGTTTGCGGAAGAAAAGCTTGAGCAAGCTGCTGACGACGTTGACATCCTGCCATTTGTCATTGTCAGCACACAGCGTCACTGGGTCCTACAGACAGACATAATATTACAAGATTCATATAGCGCAATGGAGTCCATAGTTACAGATGACAGAAGGCTTAAAGACACACACAGTCTTAGGGCGAGTTGCACCAAGGTCGTTCATGATCTTGGTTCAGCTGAACCTAGATCAAGAGTTGAACCGAGTTCACGCTGAATTGTGTTGCACCAAGTTGAACTCGGATCAGCTGATCCCGTTCAGTTGAACAGCCGTGGTTATACCGTGGACGACGCTGATTGGTCAAGCCGCACTCAGCCCGTAGGCCAACTACAGTGACGTCACAATCACATGCGCTAATGCTAATGCTTACGAAACAGCAAAAGACCACAGAAAACAGATATAGCACAAATATAACATATCCAGATAACAAGTATAATTGAATTTGGCATCTTATAAATCGATACAAACGAGTTTTTGTTGCTGTGGTAAGGGTTCGATCGTATGTTTACTGTAGCAGTGAGACATCGCCACCGAAAAATGCGATATATTCATCTATTTGTTAATTTATCGAGCACAAAGAGAACATAAAACGAATATGGCAGAAATCTAACATATCCAGATCATCAGAATAATTGCATTAGATGT
>Ga0209671_1000191_pt1 | contig 33638 bp, 18 predicted proteins | sample WorMetHERISLAND2_2_FD_187401 | JGI IMG/M metagenome (GOLD analysis project Ga0209671, IMG submission 187401) | Marine gutless worms symbiont microbial communities from Max Planck institute for Marine Microbiology, Germany - Olavius geniculatus... | ecosystem: Host-associated > Annelida >...
GTCAAAATCTATTGCTATTGAACCAGGACTGTTGGAGTTATTGCAAAAGGTAGCAGGGGTCCGGTTTTTTTGAGACACAGTGTATATTTATTGTCCTCCACAAAGACGCCTGGCGGACAGTTGTTCCGAAGAAGGCCGCAGGGGTTGCCGAAACGCCAGCAATAAACTAGATGAAGGTTGTAATTTGGTGCATTTGCATGATTTATCACCTACAATTAACAGTTTTATTTCCTGTTTACATACTAGTCTTTTTCTGCTAACGGTGTCAAGCAAAAAATAGCTGCTTAATAATCTGTACGAGTTAGCGCACAACACTTAGAATTGCTAGAAGGCTCTTACAAATACATTGAAGTTCAAACAGTTGACAACATGTGCCGTATTTTAGAACCTGAAGCTATGGACAGAAACATGAAAGAAAAACAGGTTAGCGGTTCACAAGGTTTGCGAACTTGCGTTGCCTTCGGGTCGTTTGCTTCTACGTTTTAGTTTAATAAATAATATGGCATTCATCACTAGTCGAGTCGACTGTTGCAAAACACCAGCGTTTATTATATGGTCTAACGTAACGGACAACTACAGTGTTTGATTCAAAACCTTATGAATAGGCCTATTATTCAAATAATTTAGCTATGCGTATGCTACCACGAATTGGGAATACTGCTAGTAGAAATTGTTTTACAAACAGCAAAAAAAGCATCGTGTACGATAGTGCTATAAGTCTAAAATGCCCTAAGAAATTTTCACACGGACTCAAGTTCAAAACCTGGCGAGTCTGACTTCTTTCATTATTGTAACTCCAGCCAGGGTTTGCGTCATATGTTTATAAGTTTCGTGCTTTTGCTGTTTGCCGTAGCAAATTTGCAAATAGCAAGCTGTGACCGTTACGAAAATGTAATGAACGCCGATTTGCAATGTGAGTTAAAACATTGCGCCAAACTTTTGTCCATGTCTTGTTAAATTTTTTTTGCAAAAAACGCCGGTGAAAAAATTTTAAAATCGATGAATATTTGGCGAACATATGCACGAAAGTTTGACTCATGTTTTTGACTCACGGTGTAGTAAAGTACCGGTACATATTATTTCATGCAGTTAGGTACCAACCTTTCGTTCAGTGCGCCAGTTGCGATATTTCGCTGGGATCCGAACGGAACAGAACCGGTCAATCGTGATGCAGAACACGGTGTATATGGAACAGAGACAGACGGTGTAGTCGAGAGATAGCCATAAGTCGCACAGTACCGCGCCGAGTGGCCAGTACTTGCCTGACAACAGATATACTGTATAGAACGGCATCGAGATGGAACCAATGAGCAGGTCGCTGACTGCTAGTGAAGCAATGAAATAGTTGGACGGCTGCCGGATCGAGCGTTCCAGGATGAACGACAGAATCACGACCAGGTTGCCGCTAATGGTAACGAGGCTTGTCGACCCAGCTAGCAGCCCGAGACTGACTATCATTCCATTACACCCCGGCCGTGTGTTGCTACACTATCTGGTGAAACTTCGGCCTTGTGTCGCTGCACTACCTAGTGAAATCTACTCAGTAAGTAACAGCTGCAACGTTTATTTTTGAAACTTCGAGGCTAGCAGTCCGAGAATGGTCGGCAAAGATCCCATCATACTTCGAACGTGCCGATACACCACCTTGTAAAATACAGTCATCTTGAGAATAAATAAGTTGTAACGTTTAGTTTGTTTTAATGCCAATAAAGATTCCATCACAATCTAAATGCGTTACTATTCTATTTTGTAAAATATACTTCAGAACAAGTGAGGAGTTGTAACGTTCTGTTTATATAACTATGGCTAGAAAACCAAGAATTGTCGTTAAAGATCCTATTACAGCATCCCGGACGCACGCAACACTACCTGATGAAATCTAGTAACCAGCTTTAGAGCAAATGGGTTGTAACGTTTAATCTCGTAAACTTGGGGCTAGCAGCCCGAGAATAACGGTCTGTGCCACGGTGTAGTTACTGGCAAATACGACAAATGAAGCATCGGACCTTGGCGTCCGTCTCAAGCCGTTAATGCTCTAACACCGACTTAATGTTAATGTTTTAGCTGACGACCTGAGTGTTATGTATATGATAATGTTTATTCACACAAGACAGTGCGTAGGAACAGACACCAAGGTGTAGTTGCTGGCTACGGCCGTCACGTAGTCCAAGCCAGGTCTCTCCAGATCTGAGTAAGATGAGTTGAACTGATGATCCTGGACAGTGGATTCATTCACGGTCTCACGGCAGGTTGTCCACGGCCCCCCGCCGCACGGCAGCTGACGCGTACCCGCCACGGCGACGTCGGACATGTTGACAGCGGACACCTGCTCCGCGCCGATGACGTCAGCACCACGTGACTCCGCGTACCGAAAGTCGTCGTTCGACGTAAAATTTAACATGGCGGCGGCGGCGGCGTGTGTCTTCGACCTCTCAGCATCGCAGGTAAACGGACCTGTAACGGGTTAGGATCGTCATTACACAAATCTCCCGGATGCATCATCTGGTGGACAATGACGCAGTGCACTGTTAGTGATTCTTGAGGCACTTAAGTATAGAGCGACATAACTAAACTGAACTGAACTTGCCCATTGGTCAGTTCAGCTCCGTACGCGCCTTTAAAGTGCTAGTGTCCAGAACAAAACTACTGTATATTGGTTCTCCTCAGCATCGCAGGCAACGTTACGATTGTTCGGTTACTGGTGTACGATTTGCCGTTATGCGAATCAGCTGTCGGTCGGTTGCAGTCAATCGTCGATTTTAGTTCACCATCCACGAGATGTCGTTGAGCGCGCCGCCCGCTGTAGGTCTACTGCTGTACACTGTAACAAAACAGACACAATTAGCTTTGCCAGTTTGCCATTTATTATCAGATTCTCGGATGACTGTTAAAATCAGTAGCGTCGCATCGTGGCAAAGGAAAAACGTAAAGGCAATTGTTCCACTAAATTTTAGCCTGTTGGAAAATTATTGTCTTGTCGGACAACTTTTTAAACGTATAAAATTTGGGACTGAGTAACCTATCCTTAATTTGGAAAATTGTGGACTAAAATTGAAATTTTGAACATCCATATTTCTCATGCCGAAAATTTATAGTTGTGTGTCAGTAAATTGCAGGAAACTTTCTGCCTCCCCTTGCTAATTTTTTTTCCATCCACTAACCATGCTGCTGATTAGAATCTAATGCTGATCTTTACGTTTAGAATACCGATACGTAGGCACAACAGAAATTAAAAGCGTTATGCAACAACACACGATCAATAAAATACGGCGCGCATTCATGATTTGCAAAGAAAAATTTCGAAACAATCTCAGCTTAAGTAGTAGACATGTTTAGTCATCTCTTCGAACGCCGCAGATATTAGCCCAGTAATCAGTTGGGTAATATAATTGTTATTTACCGAGCTAATTGCTATTAAAGTGACGGTGGCGAAACGACAAACGAGCGTTGAATTATTGAGCGTGAATCCTGGAAATTGTTAACGTGCAGCCGGCAGCGAGCGAAATAGTTATCAGCGTTTGTCAGTCGGTGCAATCTTCACTGCCGACGATAACAGTGAGGAGCTCTGAGCACGGTAATGAATGACTTTGGCTTCTGCACCCAGACGCCATTTGTCATTCATCACTGATTCATGACGCTACGGAAACGTCGCACCGGTAGCTGGACGAACGGACGGATGGTCTCCACGCCTGGCTGAGGACACATCCGCAGCTCGTCACGTCGTCGAACGCACACACAATCGCTCGCTCGCCGTCTCGGTCGTTAGCTAATAACTCAATCGGCGCCGAAAACAGTGGCGCAGCTATACGGCAGACAAACGGAGGTAGGCCTAGTTGACGCAAACGCAGAGAGGGGCGTCAGTCTTGGTGGTTCAATTTTTAAAACATTATCATAAACATTATCACATATCTCATAGATTTTTTGAATTAATCCGTAAGTTCAATAAATTAATAACAGCAAGCCGGCATGCGAGCTGGCTTGCCAGTAGAAACGCAAAGCGACAGCTCCGTAGATAGACAGCAGACGCAGAGACACAGCCACAGACGTGTGGTGTCTGACAACAAGGGTCGCTTATACTTCGCAGCGTAGCGAACCAACAAATTAACCTAGTGTTTTGCTCCTCTGTTTTTGCCGTATTCTGCAACTGTCTGCTAATTTTCCGTAAGTTTTAGAGGAACGTAAATTTCTATCGTTGACTTAAGGCTTACGTAGCCTGTCCATCAAGAAGCTCAGCTGTCGATATCGGAAAGCCGATTGTATTGTCTGCATTCGAAAACCTGCAAATATAAACGTAATTTTTTAACCTTCATAAATTGCTAACGTAAAGTTTCGGCCACACTCTAAAATATTGCCAGTAAGCAATTCACAATTAAGTATCCGGGTACAGTTAGTTTGGAGAATGTGCGTTGTAGGGGGTCTGATTTGGTACCAGAGGGTAGGCCTAGCGGACGGGCAACCTATTTGCTTTTTAAAGCAGTTTTCCGACACGACGTTCCCTTTAGCCACAATACATTCGTTACGAACAAACAAAAGATACACAGGTACAACAGTGTACCATAAATACGACCGTTAATACGGTCGGCTAAAAATCCAGTACAGATGGCGTGCCAAGGGAAGGGCGGGTGCTGATCGTGTAGTTACGCCACTGGTCGAAAATGCGGATTTTCATGAAGATAAACTGCAACCAGAAGCGACCGATCCTTTTGACGTGTCTTTCGCCATTCATCACACAGTCTCTGGTTCCACGCTGAACTGATGGAGTGCTGAAACAAGCAGGTGATTCGTAAATCTATTTTGCGGCTGTCATCTTCATTGCTTAATTCTTGGCAAAAGTGTTTCTGACACAACTGGCTATTAAATAAGTGTTTTGGTTTTTACCTCGCCTAATGTCTGCTTTTGAGGACCTGGGGAAAGCAGACCAAGCATAATACGTGCTAAAATTAACGAAAAAACGTCGATAAATTCCATCTATCTTAATCTGTGGGCCCCAACAGCCGGTCTATTACAAGGTTTAACTGTCATGCAGCAGCGTGTCTACCAGATGAAGTTTAGGAATGTTTGTGAAGTCAAGAAGCGACTGGTACAGCCTGGATTGGTCTGGAGCAGAACTTATCGATACTGCTGTCAATAAATGGAGAAAGCGTCTCCTTGCCTGTGTTCGCATAGTAGGCAAACACTTCAAGCAATTTTACTACAGGCAGTTGAAAAAAAGACAACTGGATGAAATGTCAACCAAAGTGTCCGAAATGTGAACGAAATGTGTTTTACGCGTTATGTTAATTAAGCAATCATATCGCATTGGATAAAAAGTGATATTTCGCTGGTTGTGTTTTTCCCAGGTAGTGCAGAAGCAAACGCTGGGTGAGGTGGGAAACTAAATGGTCATTTGATGGCAAGTTGTGTCAGAAATATTCGTACCAAGAATTATCAAAATCTGATAATTGGTTTTCAAGTTACAGTCGAAAATGTCGGGGATGTTTTTTTGAAACACAGTGTACATTACAGCTGCAAAAGTTAACGTTTAATCATGCGACTGATTGTTAAAAGTTTTAACGATTAATAAAAATTTAGCAAGCAAATTTTCGATTACAGTCGCATTAGCAAGAACACATTATGAAGTAGTCAGACTTAATTGAAACCAGCATTATATTGTGAAACGATATTCATTCTCTCTCGAGAATGTGATTAGGCAAAAAAAACAATTAGATCCTACTAATGATAATATAAACCTACTGTCGTCTTATTGCATTTTTGATAGCTGTTAACTAAAAAAATAAAAAGCTAACAAAACATGCATTTTTCTTGTACAATAACTACAATATATTGTTAGTCCTAATTGTAACTAACGATTATTAAAAATTAATTTTGTAAAAAGTCAAATGTTAATTTTTTAATGGTTAACAGTTCTAGTATATGCTTAAATGTTTATATATTTTTTCGTTTAGCAGACTTTAGGTTTGTGCAGTTATTATAAAAAATACTAGTTTTATTAACTTCTACGTTTCTGGGCCAGGATGCAAAATATTAATTATTAAAATCGGATTTCTTTCGGTACAAAGACTGAAAGCAGGTTGTGGCTAGAATTAAAAACTTACTACAACATTTTAGTCCAGGAGCATTAGGATTTACTAAGGAAAAAATTAGTATCAAGGTGATTTTTTTAAAATAGTTAGCCTGGAGCACTAGGAATAACATATCAAAACTCCGCAAGAATCCCAGCTGTGCTGTCTTCAAAATTTGAATTTGAAATTTAGAACAAAATTGAAAAATAGGTCAATTTTTAAGTACGTCAAAACATAGGCATATTGCATATCAAATCAAAGGTAATAAAGAGTAGAATGTGAATATAACATTGATGTGTTAATACAATGACTCTACTGCCAGTAGAGGTAAAAAAAACCGCATTTTGAAGAAAATGACGAATGCCAATATTCGTTATCCGAACTGTTAGATATTTACCAGTCTTTCTTGAATAATGTGAAGAAGGATATTCAGAAAAGAAACCGACAAAAAATATGGTGATCAAGTGATAATTACAACCCTTTCTTTTTAATCCAATAATGTCACCTTCAGGGAAAAGGGACATGAAGTTCTGCAAAGCTTGTGGAAATTAAAAAAAATTGATATACAAAACGATAAGGACAGTATAATTAATATGGCTGCTTTATTTATTTAAATGACATTAAAATGCAGATATATAACTGCTCCAAATATCGTGCCATGGAAAGTACCAACTGTGGATTATCTATGATTCCAGACAGTCTCTCCCTGTTATTGAATGAAATTTTGAAACCTGAAGCAACACAGACCAATCAACGAAGATGCACATCAGTTGCACATGCCATAATTTCGATCTTTTATTTCGCCTATTCTCTTGGCCATTGCAGTTTGTATTAATCAAAAGCATGCATCTTGTGAACTAATTGACATTTTAAACACTTTTGGTTTTTCAGATGAATTGCAAGGAGGTACAAAAACGAATTTCTTTCTATATCACAGATGGTGAGAGGTGACCCTTCCTAGAACTTGAACACATTTTCACAGTTTGATTAAGCCAAAAATGGGAAAGCAACTGCAAATGGTATCGTAGGAAAAGTTTTCTCTGAAGTCAAACTATAACGCAGTAACAAAGTGACAACCATCAATGGAGCAAACGTCCATCTTTCCATCGTTTCAATGCGGGGCAGGGCAGCCAGTGCCACCCCGTAGGCTTAGGCCGCCATGTGGACCCATCAGCCATCCCTAGAAAGTTCCCAGCAATTATACTTGGTACTAAAAGTCATGGTGGGAATAGCAAAAAGCACAACTGCCTCCACTCACATGACTACTCCCTGTAGTGTATGGCTCACCAAAAAGATTTTGCAGACCCCACACAAAACCACACAGCAGGCGGCCCAACTTATTGGCAGACCAGCCATATGAGCAGTGGAGCCACATCACCCCTACCATGCCTCCGAGCCAAACGGGGCGAAGTGAAGCCCCCACAAAATTTCTAAGCCTGACAAGATAGCCATATAGTCCAGTCCCGAACTGCAATGAGTTTAGTATTTGTCGGAAATCCTAATCTAACCCATCATCTCACAAGACGGCAAGAGCCTCTCCAACGCCATCCAACTCCAAGGCATGACAGAAACAGTGAAGGCACCCAGCGCACATGACCAGACCACAGACCAGGTAGGCACCAACGAAGCAATCATCCATGGGTATCTGTACGATTTCAATAAGCCCCAGCAAGGCACGATCTCAAATCAGCACTTTCAGCTGACTGAGAGATCAGTCTTCCTTGAAATGCAACTGACAGTGTTACCTCAAATCAGCACCTCATGCTGTCAGAGAGTCAACCTTTTTATGCTACCTCATAGAAATAGCTACTGGGTACTGTTAGTCCACGGTGCTTTATTTTGCATTATTTGGCGCAGCCCTTCAGAGTCACTTCATGAAGGGCTTTTTCCATCGGCCGACGTCAGGCTCACTGCAGATGTTGCATGAGACATGGTTGCTGATTGCAATATCTAGAAGCCGCATCGACCCAGCACCGGTCAAGCGGTCCACGAATGTGTGAGTTGAGCAGTGTGCAGATCTGCAATTTTGTATGTTACAGTCTTGCCAGTATAGGTAAAAGACATTCGTTTTGCTTTATTTTATCAATTTTGTTGTCAGTTTTATTGACGCACTGCAGCTATGCTGTAGGGCGTCTTTGGCACGGATGTCGTCTGTCCATCGTCTGTCTGTCAGGATGTACTGTAGTAAACGGTGCAAGATAGGGCCTAGATTGCTATTGATCACTAATAGAAACTCGCATATTGGCTTTCAAATAGCATGCAAATCATTGACACTGGATAACCTATGGTATGCCAATTGTGGCTAAACAACAGTAAGTCATAGGGGTCAGCGATGGTACCATCGTATAGGGCGACGGCAACTTCCTATAGACTTCCAGTAGTAACCATGTCTTTATCTGCAGAGGTTTGGCCGCAATTTTCAATGGAAAGTTTCAAGCTATAAGATAAAGCCAAGGTTACTATTAATGACTAATAGAAAGTGGCTTAAGCTTTTTCAGATAAGATGAAACTCATGGACCTTGGATGACCTTGAAGGTCAGTACTGCAACAGCAACTGTATAGGTTGTAGTGCGTCTTCCCTAGCGACTGCTAAGCTTTCTAGTTTAGTATGATTAAAACCATTTGGTGTAATTTTAAGTAGCACATTTGCATTCACTGACCTTGAAAATGTGAGTTTAGACATGAAAATTGTGATCCTACGAGACCTGAAAGCCAAGATATTTTCAATAATAGATTTTTGCGTAAATTTGAAATTCAAGATGGCTGCCATGCCATTTTCTGCAAAAGTGGCTCCTATCAAAAATGAACAGCTCATGGGATAAATAACACCAAAAAAATTTATGCTTTTATCCGGAACATCCACATCCATCCCAAATCTGGTTCTAAGCTGCCCTACTGCTAATGTTTAAGTGACCGACCCTTGAATGAAGATATCTAACCACTGTGAGCTCTATTCACTGTGCTGTGAGCTAACTGTACTGACCCGTACTGACAATACGATCATTATATTGACATATTAATATCATATTCGCATTCTACTCTTTATTACCTTTGATTTGATATGCAATATGTCTATGTTTTGACGTACTTAAAAATTGACCTATTTTTCAATTTTGTTCCAAACTTCAAATTCAAATTTTGAAGAGAGCACAGCTGGGATTCTTGGTGAGTTTCGATATGTTATTCCTAGTGCTTCAGGCTAACTATTTTGAAAAAAAATCAGCTTGATACTAATTTTTTCCTTAGTTGACCCCAGTATGACCTAGGCCTAATACTCCTGGACTGTATCGAAATTTATGAATAACGTCGATTTAGTGGAAAAAATAACGAACTCTGTAATGTAAAACGTAAGATAATTTAATGTATAATTGAAACTTTGTGGCATTATTAAGAAGAGGTACAAAATATTTAATGAAATGTAACAGTAAACGGCTGGAATAATGACAATGTAAACGCATATCACAAACAACTAATTTAAATTTTACATTACCGCGAAACTGTAGGTAAAACAACCAGTTAATTATTGCACAGAAACTAACACACGCATCCATATTATAATTATGCATCAAACTTTCAATTTTTTATATTGTAACTTCTAACAATATCGCTTCCGTTTTTGCAAAATATTTCAATTTTTACAAGAAACCCAGCTATCGCTAAAAAAGCTTTATACACCATAGCTAAGGGCCTAGGTAGTGCAGAAACATATGTTGGATGAGATAAAAAATCTGAATAACCATTTGATGGCCAGCTGCATCAAAAGTAGTTGTACAAAATATTAAAATCTGCTGTTCCACCTTTAACTTATGATCGATAAATTTGGTTGTGTATTTTTCTGCCTTACAGTGTAGCCTACGTAGATATGTTTTATTGTTATTTGTTGTTTTTGTGTTGTTCGTTCGATCTTTTTTACTGTCGTTTTCTTGCTGTTGTCAGTATCAATGCAAATAATTGCTTAAAATAGACTTGTCCGAGCCGAAACTAAAACTGACAGTGCTTTTTATGTAGATTTTGTATTATAATTTTTGCTTTGTTTTTGTACCATTTGTGGTGAATAAAAACTTTGAAAGTGATCTAAAATCAAATGTTGAGAGACACGTAAAGCTCTATTCACTCAGTCACTCGCCGTCTTGATATTTATGCGATTTATGCCCGTCATAACTAGAAGCCGCCGTAGCTTAGGGCCGTCATAGTTAAGAGTCGCCATAGTTACATGTAAGCTTAAGTAAATTCATTAAACATAACTCTGCGGCTTGGATACTCAGATACTCTCGCATTTTTAGAACCAATGCAATAGTTGACTAACCGTAACTACAACCATAACCACGAGATGCGGCAGTAGATAGCATTAGCTTAGTACCGTAGCTGTTTTATCAGCAATTAAATGAACTGTTTAGAGCCTCTGCGCTCTAGAGAATGTGCTTTCAGATCCATTTTTGCGTCCGCTTATTGACAGCAGTAGCAACAGACAGTAATAGCAATAGTAACGTTTGTCGACGTTCGAGCATGGAGTGATTCTTATTCCTCGCGTCAGAGAGCAGCGAGACAACCGCAGACACACACACACAGTCGGCGTAGTGCCGCCGCCGGCGACGTCGTCGTCGTCGTCCTCGGAGATACAGAAATTTGATTGCGACCGGCGCCAAATAGAGCGACGAACAGTCGGGCTACTGCTGCTGCTGCTGCTGCTGGTGTACGGGCGTCGATTGTTGGGCTTTGCTTGCCTCGTTAGTTCGTCGTAATTACGGCAAAGTGGCCGAGCAACGCCATCACAAGCCAGGATGAATACTCTCATACGCTGACGCAACAAGAACGCCCGCCCGGCGCCCGACTAATTCTGTCTCGGCGTCCTGTACTGTCCAGCCTTTCACGCACAAAATTGACTATCTATGCGCCGCTAAATATGTTCTTCCGCGTCGCTGCGCAGCTAGCCCGGCCTGCTGCCTGCCTGCACTACTCGCACATAAATGTCGCTGGAGCTGTAAAATAAAATACTATAAAATACTCTTACCGTAACCTAATTCGAAAATGTGTGACGCAGTGGCACAAGACGGACTAGCCACAGTGTGTTCGGCAAAAATTGTGTACAGCGGCAGATTAACCCGATTTAAACCTGACATTTTTACGCCTTGCGCGTTACATTCCTAACGTAGCGAAGAGAAGTATATGAGATTAGTGTAATATTGAGGACCGACCGACAAACGACAGATCTCCGTTCCTGGAAGAGCTTTCCTGGGAGAACTTCAAACGGCCATATCTCCATAACGGTGCAAGATAGACACGTGATGACAATGGACCACCCATAGGAAGTCGACCACCGCGAGTCGAATGGCCATGTGACGGATGACGTCAGTTGACCAAAAGGTCAAGGTCGTGACTCCATTATCTTTGAGGCGCCATATCTCCATAACTGTGCCAGATAGACAAGGAGACAATTTCCAATAACGACCTTGACGCCAGTCACTATTTGTATAATATTAGACCGGTTTCAAATAGACGCCGGGTCTCTAATACAAGTTTAAAGAAACGAAAAAGCACCTAGAAAAATACAGGAGAAAATAATGCGCGCGATGAGTACATTAGATTGGTCAGAATCCAATAATATTTTTTTGTTTTTTTTTAAATACAAAATAAACTAAAAACGTGTCTAGTTATCAGCAAAATGCAGCTTTTAAGGCTGGCTTAAAAGATATTAGACTCTGATATCAGCCAAGTGCCTCAGATTCGGACACTGGATGACATTGTGCACTCTAAATATTGTATTTACTTACTTAACAGACAAGTAAGACAGTATAGGAATCATACCGGTATACGACATGTTGAATCAAAAAAATGCATCTGCTTTTGGAAACCAATTTTCGCAAGATATTTCAAAGTGCGTTCGACGTCGTTATATAAACCTATAAAGATGATAGACAAAACAACTTGCTCGCATGATGCAGTCGAAGAGCAAAGTTGATTGATACTCGACAACGGACGACGTACGCTCGTCAACGCAATGACTTTTGACGAGCTGCGGAATCGACAGTTCACAGCCGATTTGTCATCAGCCGAGTCTGTTTCAAGTAGACTACAAACAGACGGACTGTAGTCTAAAGTATGCAGGTGACCACGGTCACACGCACCTGCCGCCGAGCGCTGTTCATTGAATGCTCGTCATTTGCTGATTGGCGCCATACTTTGATGCATGTGGACTGTGCTCATGACACGAGTGATGACGATGCTACGGAACAACCGCGCATCAGCAAAAGTGCTGGCAGAATCACAGCATCCACCACTCCATTAACGCTGGCCGCATCTCTGACGGTTCATGCCCGAAATAGCTAGAGGCCCTCATAGCTATCCTGCTCATCTTAACAAAACCGTTAACAACTAATATGAAGTATAATACCAAAACGGTGACGGTCTGCCATAGATAAGAGGGCCCTTTGCTATGGCGGCCCCTAGCTATGGCGAGCCGTCACCCTCTTTGAGTGAATCTGTATTATGTGAGCTTATTCAGCTAGCCGAACATTGACACAAAACATATACAAACGTGTAAATTTTATAATTAGTGGAAAAATAATGGTAATTCTATATACTATGTGTGATGAAGTCTTCGGCAAGTTGTTATCTTCAAGATTGATAACGAATAAATATACATTTTTATACAGTTTCCTGCCGTTATAATTAAATTGAAAACGGCATCGCGTGGACTTCTCAGTGTTATTCTCTCTCTTACCATTGCCTAACAAATCTGATCTTTCTCGCCTTTTAACAGCGCTGTTAGTGCTTTATTTTTAAGTTTAGTAGCCTTGGCGGCTGGACGTAAGTTTCACTTATTTGTGCGTACGTTGGTGCTTCTGCATTTGTCTCGAGTGCGGCGTTAATTAGGATTCACTGCAAACGTTTAGACGTTGGGATTGTCTCAATTAACTTCTAGCGTGAAAGAAAGCAGTTAGCAGAGATCAGCCGATTTATCACCATTACAAACACAAACACAGCAAATGACCTCGGCTTTGGCTTTAAGGCGTTAATACTTGAACATTGACTTAATGTCGAGGGCTTCAGCTGGAGCAGGAGTGTTAAGTTTTCGAGACTAACGTGGTGGACTTGGGGCCAAATTGTAAGGTCTTGTTCTCGTTCTTGTTTTCGGCTTCATGATGTTTCGGTTTACGCATCTTGGCCACAAGGTAATAACTCGCTAACATTGTTCGCAGTGTTTATAACACTTAATTTTTAGACCTTCTTGCTTACTTGATAATGTTGAGAGTTGACTAATAGGGTGTTTACACGATCCAGCAAACGTCCAGCAGTTAGCATGTGTATTTTGAATACATTTGCTGCAAGTTTGCTGGATGTTTGCTAAATCGTGTAAACACCCTATAATGCTGAATAACAGCACTACTGCATAATTATAGGTTTTCGTAATTTTGTGTTTAGTTAACTAAAAGTATAACTTGATATCAAAATAAAAATTTGTTTGTGCCAACTGCTATATCGCATATAAAATGCTAAACTTCAGCCTGCTCTGTCACATTGGTCTCGTCCTCGTTTTTGTTCTTGTTCTCGCCATAATTCTGGCCTCACCGCCTCATTAACATTAACATTCCTAAACTGGAGAAAGAAGCTAAGAATTAACGTTATGTTTAGAAGTTATTTCCGCAAAATGCCAGGTTGTACAAAAAATGTAGCATATAGGCTACGGCAGTAATAAAACTATCACCAACAGTTTCGACAGATTTTAACTTCTGACGACTTCTCGAGTGACGAGCCCTTGGAGGACAGACACAGACAGACTAAATGCAATACGGCACAAGCTCGCTCCGATGGGAAGACGCCTATTAATATCAACATCGTCGCGAGCTGTCGTTCTGAAGTTACATCAATGAATAATTCGTCGTCCATTGGTAGTTTCGGTCGTATCTTATGACCACGACGGTTTTCGTTACAAGCATCCGTACAGTCCGTGTACAAAGCCCGTGATTAAGCAGAGCAGGTGTTTACACGTCGTCGCGACACGCTGCTCGGACAAACTCATATTCCACTTGCTTTGATTTCTTGCGGATTTGTCATACAAAATGCTGTACAGTGTACACAACAAGTACGCAAAAAATAAAATGGCTATACAGGAAATCCACAACAAGTTGTACAACAACAGAACTCCGTATCAAATCGAAAGCTCACCAACAAAACGTACATCTTGACAAGTAGAGATGTTATAATAGCCGTAGCTCATGACAATTAGCTCTGCCAATTTCGAGATTGTAAAGGTCACGAGTCTGACTCGTGTAGGCAGCGCCATAGCAAGTACCGGATCTTTACCTATACGACGTGTTGTCGAACAAGTCCGCAACGAATCCAAGCAGTGAAGTTTGGGCCGCTGCAAGCGTCGATATAGAAAAACGACATCGACAACAAATAGTCGAACGGACGAACAAGACAAGCGCATCCATCTAGTACTGGCCTGCAAGTAGGCTATTTGAGACTTTGTGAACGTGAGCAAATTGTCCCATCTTTGTATGTTCTTGCATCACCATGCCGTAACCTTCCTGCCGTCTATTAATTTGAACAACAATAATGATGATGATGATGATGATGCACTCCAGGAATCAACGAAAAAACCCATATTCCATTACACAATCAGCAACAATCAAATACAGTAGTTGAACGGACGGACAAAACACGCTCACACATCAATCTGGCACTGACCTCTATCGCTGCACGGAGCACAACAACAGTGTCTCGGAATATTGTTTTTGGTTATTCCGGGAGTGTCCCGAAATGTGAGTTATTGCTGCAGATGTGTTTTTTATTTCCAAAGTATCACGAAACATGGGTTATCGGTGTACGGAGCACGTCGCGGCCCGGCCGACTCTAATTGGCCTCAGCCTGCAGCACGACGCGCTGTCGGTCCCTCGGTCGAGTCAGTCAGGAACCGTCGACCCGCCGAGGCACCGCGCCGCAACTTGCTCTATTCCGCAACAGCCAGCAGAATCTGTATATAAACGTCCACTGTTATATCATCCAAGGTGTTTTTATCCAAGAAACGATAGAAGCCACCCGAGCTATCAGACTACCCTTCTGCAACAGCCAGTACCAGCCAGCCCCTAGCTCCATCTACTCATTCGTCATCAGTCGAGTAATTGGATTCGACTGACTTGTCGCGGTCCAGGCGCCTTCAATGACGTCACGCCGACCGATGACCATTGGAAACGTGTTTCGTCTGCGTAGGCATCGACGACGAACGACGACGAGGGACCTTTGCAGCAGCAGCAGCAGCGACTCGCAATCCTCGTTGTCACAGCTGATCCGCTACTGGACAAACCGGTCCACTGTGTCAGGTGATAATGTAGGCGCTGTGAGAGACCGTTCTCTTGTGACACACGTGACGTCGCACCAAGCAACAGCAGCAAATGCCATAAGTTACCACAAACGTTAGAACAATGGCTTCAGCATGTCCGGCTACTCAACTACAACGACTCAAAATTTTTGGCACAACTAATTTGCTACTAGACATTCTGTCGATGGATCTTGTGCGCACTTTAAAGAACATTGGTGACACGAAACGTCACACCAAGCAGCAGCAGCAGCAGCATGATCCGCCCATTCAACGTGTCTTCCAGCGTATTTACTCTTCACACCGTGGTCCGATACAGACTGTCAGCCGGCTTAATCGAAACACGATCTGACCCAACGCCTCTTTCTTGACTAGTCTATAAAATCTGTGTGTAGGCCTATAGGCCGACGTCAGCAGCTGCGTTCTGCGAACTCAAGGACGTGTGTCGTCAGACAGCAGTTATGAAGACGGAAATTTTGCTGCTGCAGGTCCTAGGTTATGGAGCATCCTTCCAGCTTATCTGAAACAAACTGACATTGACTTTAAACAGTTTAAAAGCCTGCTAAAAACATTTTGTGTGGGTGTTATAATCGCTGCGCAGAGCGCATTGTGGCTAATGGTGAATCTGCGACTTTAAGCTATTTTACTTATTTACTTACTGTTAGTCTTCGTGTCTTTCCCTCAAGTCAAAACCAGATAGTCGATTTTACTGGAAATTTGTAGGCTAACTGCAAGTGCTGCTAGCCTGCAGGTTCGAGCTTTAATTTCCATACGGAAAAGAAATGTAGTCTTAACTACGCGACATTTTCAGTTTTAATGAACACAAAGATAGCCGTTGAGTAAATATCAAAGGCGAAGATTGATTGAATGATTGACTGATCGATGATACGTCATTAGTGACGTTATGTGCAGCTGTGACGTCACGTCCTGCGGCACCACGCCTACGACGCCGTTGGTCAAAACTGTCGTCCATTAATGGAAGCTACGCAAATACGAGTAAAGTTATGCTGACGATATTACGTCGACGCTATAGTAATGATAATTATACCGCCACGCCTAACGGCGATAACAGTGGGTATTATTGCCGTATTATATTGAGCTTCTGTCAGCGATGACGTTAAAAATAGCCAGTGCTCGTCGTCAGCTACTATGACGTCATAATTACGTCATAAAGTTGTGGCGTAGACTTATTTCCGGTCGCGAAGGCAAGATTAACTCACTTCGCTGTTCGCAATAAACCGCGGCGCCAACGGCATATTGCAGAGAGTAATGCTATGAAAAATCAACAGCGTCTTTCGGAAATCATTTCGTCGCCAATAGAATGTGGTCGAAAGATCGAACAATGCAGAACGGACATTTATGTGCGTGCGCGCTGTTGCTTTTTTTCGTCGCCACAGCGCCGACCGGCCGGACGCAATTTGTAAAGAAATGAAGTCGAAATGGCTCGGCGACGGCGCCGCAGTATCGTTCTCAGGACGCTCGTAAATCGAGCAATTATGATCGCTGCCGATGCGGGCACGCGCGCTGTAACAAGACAATTGCTCAAGACCGCCACCGCCATGTTCTGACCAATGTTTGATTGTGTGGCCTTGCGGCAGAAAGGGAACAGTGTTGCCCTCTCCCTTTTGTAAATTTTAGCTTGTCGGATAATTTTCTTTCAAAAGTACAACGTTTAGAGCTGATGATCCCAAGTTTGGAAAATATTTCGGAGTAAAAATTAAACCACTGAGCAGCCATTATCTTTTCTGTCGGAAATTTGCTGCTGTCGTTCAAAAAATTGCAACTTTCTGCCGAAACTACCCTTTCGCCCCGACTTCTTTTTTAGCTCACGACGCCCCCTGACGCGTGTTCGACAAGCGGTAAAAACTAAATTAATGCATTTTGCAACGCTGCGCGAGGGTAGTTTGTTCACCGCGCGGCATGCGTTTCTCGGAAGCGATTTGCCGTTATGCAAACAACAAGCGTTAAACTGCTTCACGGACTGCATACATGTAAAATAAAATTTACAATAAACAAAAAAGTGACATGAAATTTGCTTTGTTATGCGATTTCGTTCTGGGCAGACGTCGGCACGACCAAAACTGTCTAAAATTGCTTAAAACAAAATCGAATGCAAAGTTTTCTAGGTTTTTTCGTCGGATAATCTGAGCTTATCCTAAAATCGTAAGTGGCAGCGTGGTTGGAATTCTTGGGGAGGAGGTTTAGGGAAGTTGCTGTAAGCAGTAGTCTCGGTCGTAAACGCATTTTGGGCGAAGAGAAGCCCCAAATCAGGGCCGGTCTTAGGCATGTTTGAGGTGTTTGGCCGAACAGGGGCACCGATTTTAGGGGAACGCAATTTTCGACCCTTAAAATTTTATATTAATTTACCTGCCAATCTGAACGACATTGGCTTTCATTTTGCCACTAATTACAATGTTGATGTTGCAGATCAAAGAACCAGAAATGCTGCAGTTAGTTGCGTTTTGCGTCGAACACAATACAGTAGAATGAGACTGCGGTCAAAGCTCTGCCCTGGATTCCGCTGGGGAGCTTACTGCAGTGCTCCCCAAACCACTAACTGGTTTTAAAAACCGCTTTATAGAGAAAGGTTGTCACCCATAACCGCGCGTATGTTTGGCAGACGTGTCTTTTGCGGGACTGATGAGTTCGTTACGAAGTCTGATTACTGGATACTGAAAACACAGATGTAAATTTTTAAATATTTTTTTAAAATAAAAGTTTGGTTTTATTCGACGAACTTTCACGTAGATAAATTGTGAACTGATGAGAGGGCTGTTTATTAATGTTGTTCGATCACACTTGGTATATGGCAATGCAGTATGGCACCCGTTCCTGAAACAAAACATCGAACTGATCGAGGAAGTTCAATATCGAGCGACACAAATGGTTCCAGGTTTAGCCAAATTGTCATATGAAGGAAGCTTACAGAAAATGGATCTGCCATCAATTGCTTACCGAAGAGCCAGATGGAATGCTATTGAAGTGTTATATAAGTATCTGCATGGTATCTGCAGTGTCGATTGCTCTGACCTACTCCTATTGCATGAATCATCAAGTCTGTCAACTGCTTTAGCAACAGAGTAGTAGTCCTACGGAACAACCTTCCAGAAGAAGTGATCATGGCTCCATCCATCAAATGTTTTAAAGGACGATTTGATAAATGCTATGCAGACAATAAATACAGTATGGATTGGTGAAACAGTACAAATTCGTCCGCGAAGATTGGTCAACAGGCATCCTGCCTAATGCACCCAATACTGATGATGATGATGATAATGTTTTTAATGTTTTTTTGAAAATTTTTAATGTTGTTTTTTAAAATTTTTTGTCCTACTTTTAATGCTGCGTTTTTGTTCTTATTAAAACATAAACGTACAAAATTACAAATATGATGCATTTCTCATGTTCTAATTGCGTTTAACCCTGTTTTCAATCTGTACCATAATCACCGTTACATAATAACATTCAGTACATGTCGATTTTGACAAATGGTAGGTTTTTGTTTTTAACACGTTATTGTGCTAATTTATGCCAAATGTAGTTTAAAGGTGCGTTCTCACTGCTGGCGTTAACGCGCTTGACGCGCGTCACGCCGCGTTACGCGGCGTGACGCGCACAGTGAGAACGCACCTTAATGTTTTATATATGTTTTTACATGTTTTTTTATAAAAGTAAAAAACATGTCTTTATGTTTTTTATTTGCAAATTAATGTAGTCTTAAATGTGTATTTTCTCAACTTTGTTCGCAAAATTGAATTACGTTAAAATTGAATAAAGTTCTGCATCAAGCTGTGCAATGTGCATCTGTTTGTCATTATAAGTAAGTAATTCAGTAATTGAGTAGTTTAAGTAAAGGGTTTATTGAACACGTGAACCAGTGATTGACTTGAGAAGCAGCGTCCACTCGAGTGGGTAGTGGGCAGACGAGTGCATTGTTCTTGCCCAGCTTTGCTACCTACACACCCACACCGCTCCGAGGTCCACAGTGGTCGCTAATTCAATTCAAACGTCGTCAGAAGGAAGACAATTAACTTTCACGGACTTTCTTCCTAATGACTAATGACTGACAGTGGACACACAACAGAGTAGATTGTCTTCAGTGTTCAGCGGCGGCTGAATGCCGTACGTTCACTTTTTAAGACCATGACCGCAATTTGAAACATAGCGATGTGACATCGAAAGCCAAAACTACAACGTATAACAACAAAACTTTGACGGCAAATCCTACATTTTTGACTATAATAATTGCGATTTATCAACGTACCGCCAAGACGGAAAACCAGAACGGTAAAATGAATATTTTATGCTGTCCAGAAACGGCAACGTAAATTGCGTAATAAGTTTCACGTTACATACGTATGATAAAATATCGTACACATAGCATTGTTCTATTATTTCCACCAAAAAGTGACAGTTTTAAGTATTCAAAAGTGCTGGATTCTGATTTAAAAGTCGTGGAAAGCCATCAAAATCAAACTGGTTGGTCCTTATCTCGTACTCCCCACTCCTCCATTTTTTCAAACTTTTGCCGACACCGACACGCGCACAAAAAAAACTCCTACAAAATATAACCTCCTAGACAAATGTAAAAAAGAAAATATAACTCCAATTCTGTGAGAGGTTTTTCAGTCACTTCCGATGGCATCATTGATCCCTCATTAATTAAGCACCATCATAGTGCTGTTAAACTACGGAGCACGAGTGCGAATCGTCAGAATTTTCTGAGTTGCATGACAGTTGCTGCAAGCGTGACGTGCCTGGACGTCCGTCGTCGTAACAGATGACCCACAGTTCGGGAGATCGATATTCCCCCTACCCAGAAACGTTCCTCCGGACGTTCCGTGGAAATTTTCCCGCGCGGACATTTTTCGTCGTAACAGATGGGCGACAGTTCGATGTCGCTCAGATACCGTTATCAATCTCGACGAGATAATCCTATTTATTGTATAGCGGATTAAAAAGTAGATGTCCCCGTTACACTCTGCATTTAACGAGATAATCCTATGTGTAGCGCATTAGGAAGTAAAGGTTCTCGTTATAGTCAATATTCAGAAAGATAATACTATCAATCAGTCAATCAGGGTTTTTAAAATGCCCTAACTAATAAAAACTACCGCTAGGTCCACTGGAAACAGTTGCACAGAGTCCAGTCCAGAAAAGCGTTTAGGTAGGGGAAATAAGGGAGTAGAGCCCCCGTTGTACTCGGTATATATACTCGAATATATAGAAAATTTGGGAGTAGGGGAAAGGGCGTTATACTGTTATCAATCTCGACGAGATAATCCTATGCCGCGTCGAGTGGTCGGTCGACATGTGACGTCACAACGCGCCACGATGTCACGTGACGTCCTACGTCACGCTCGACGCCTGCGGTCTTCTCGTCGTTGTAGGAGCGCAATGTGTTAAACGGGCGATATCTGTGCGAACACCGGCCGGTCAGCCAGTCAGCCAGTCGCGGCAGTCAGCCTATGCCGCTGCAGGAAAATTACATCTTATCGCACGGCGCTCGAGCGTCTTGCAGCATTTATCGTGTCAATCCGCCTCGGCCGCGTCCGTCTCTCGGTCGCGGACGACTGGACGGACAAAAGGCTAGGACAGTTATTCTAAGCGCTGCAACAACAATTGCTAGAGTTGCAACTATATTTCTTACAACAGCTTCTGCAAAAGTTGCTACAGCTGTTGCAGTAGCTGTTACTGCTACAACAACAACCGCAACAACGACTGCTACAGCAACGCTGTTAGTGCAACAACTACTGCAAATACTGCAAAGGACGACTGAACGGACCAGGCCGGAGAGGGAGAGCCGCGAAGTGAGACCCGCCCGTGGATCAATGCTATTTACGCCGCCGGTCACCGTCCACGATATAACCACATTTCGACACACTCCATGAATCAGAGGACACCCACACTGCAAGGCAATTACACATGAGCAGGCGACAATAACACATGTCGTCTGACTGGCGTGCAGTCGATGTGTCAAGAATCGAGACTGACCAGGCGACCGTCACTGGTAAACGTGGTGATAACTCAGACTCAAGACACTCCAGGGATCAAAGGAAAGCCACACTGCAAGTACACAACGGCAATGCTATTTACGCCGCCGAGTCCGAGATATCATCGCCGACCGTTCTTCCTGCCCGCCGGTCCTTCAAGCCTGGACACCAAGATGACGGCTGACCACACCAGGCGAGATGTATGCGGTGCCCCCGTCTCAAGTCCACTGTCCGGTCAGCTGACCGCTCGCTCGCCCGCCGTTATATGAATTCCCGTTTTCAGCCGCGCCTAGCCGAAGGCCAGCACACCGAGCGCGACCGACCGGCCTTCGGGTCTTCCTGTCGCGTATCCTGATGTCATCTGTTTCATTCGCCGTCGGTCGATCGGTCGGTCGATCGGTCTGACGTGTGCAGCGTTGCCGCAGCTGTCAAACGTTCCAGTGCCACGGACGGACGGCGGGTCGTGCGTTCGTGCACGGGCCTGCTGCAGCAAAGCGCAGATAGCGTCACCAGACATTAATTTGCCGGTCACGACGACGTGGCATGTGAAACAGCGTCAAAGACAGACAGTGAGAGGGGGAAGAGAAAGAAAAGAGATCGCCATCACAATGAAGTGAGTGATGTCTACAGTGCACGCCGACGACTTCAACTCCACGCAACCTACAGATCTCCTATTAGTCTGTTGGTTGCCAGTCACGCGGTTCAGTTCAGATGCACATTTTTTGTTTCACGGCTTTTATATATACAACTTTATTCACCATAATAAAATGATAGCACAGTTTTTTTTAAAAAAAAACCTTAACTAAACTTTATTAACAATAATAGCATAGCCTATACGTTCGAAAAGAGGAAATTCAGACGGCAAAATTGAAATTGAAATTTTAAGCACCCATAATCTCTTCGATCAGCAATTTGTAGACCTATATGTGTCTAAAACTTTACATTTATCTCTCTCCCCAACTTTTCTAACTCGCGACGCCGATGGGTCACGCGAAACAGTTTTGCGGTTTAATCTTGAAACAAAGACAAAATGTACCATCAGGTGGAAGGCGGAATTTTTCGATAAGCTAAAAATATCTAAAAGCTCGAAGCAAAACCAATTACCACTACAGACGCAATTGTCTGGCCGGAAGTGCAGACACATTCGACAGACAGGACATTTGAAATGTCTACTGCAGAACGGACGTGACGCGTGGATGATCATTCTGCATATTTCATAGGAACACGTCAACGGCCGATGACGACGACGAACTTTATATTGAGTGTGTAATACGCAAAAGTTTGGTATTTTGTAATGGTGAAAAATTGATTTTTGCTACAGTTTTATATCTGCAACTACAACGTTGCCCTTAGAAAATAATAAGCAGTTTTATACACAATACATTTTTAGGCTACGTCAACGGCCGACGACAAAAAAACTCTAGTACTCTACTGAGTGTATAATACGTTTGGAATATTGTCATGGTAAAAAGTGACCTTTGTATTATGTCTGCAAGTACAACGCCATCTTTAGAAACTGAGCGGCCTTTTTGCATAATATAGGTTTATATTTTATCGGCGACGTCAACGGGCGATGATAACAAGCCGTGAAGCTTCACCTCTGAACGCCGCGTGTCGCAATCCATCTGCACTTATTGCTTCAATTTGCATTCGTAATAGACTACAAAGTCGTATGATCAATCTGTTTACGAGTAGGCCTAATATGTTTCTTCCCCCTCACACGTTTAACAAATCGGAATAACGGCAATAAAGATTGATGATTGATATGGCGTATTAATGGCATTTTGGTCGTCGCAGAAAATATCTAGGCCTGGATTCATAACTCGATCTTTCATTACCAACACGAATAACATTTAAACTTCAACTGTAAGACAGAGACCAAAATTTAAAAGTTTAAAAACAACATCATAACCGAAACTTAAGCAACAACAAAAATTTTACTTATCAGCAATACGTATTTTACAAGAATTGAGCCATAAATCAGCTCAAATAAAATAGTAAGATAAAGATCGCGGCAAAATTTGAAAATACGTCGATCGTGTAAGTTTAGCCTATAGGCCGAAGTGAAAATAAAACATTTGAACTGTCGTTCGTAAAAGCAAAACGTTTAATCCGCAATAAGCCTATTTATTCAAGCCTAAAGTTGCTACACGTTGTGTGTTGTGTCGCTACTAATAGCCAACAGTCATCGATCGAAGTTGCGTTTTTGCATTAAGTTTTTAATGCATTAGGTTCAACGTTTTCTCTGTCCGTAAGTAGCCTACCTGGTATCGTAAGCGAACTGAATCGCCAACAACTCTGACGGAAAATAGACCTATGACACACAGAAAGACTAATGAAGAAGCTGACTGTGGGAATCTTTGTCGGCTGTACTGCTGGTTATCTCAGCGGAGTCTCGATACAGTTCGACGAACGTAAATAAAGCAGGGCAAATTGCGCACAGGTCGAAAACGGACGGCGACTGTGCCGACGTAGGTAGCCTACAGTAGGCCTAAAGACGTAAATTCCGTCTTTACGATGCGCGGGCTGACCTATGAGCCAGCGAAGAAGCTGCAGATAAACGTCCGAAGGCGGGGCCAGCCAGCTCCATTGTTCCCGGCAAGAAACAAGGCGCGGCATTCAATTAGCGCTCGTCCGACGGCGACTAAGTAATAGAATCTGGCGATGTTTGTCGGCGGCGTAGATCAGCAACCAACGGTCATCACACCATCACACACGGGAGAGACGGACCGATCGGACACTAGTGCCAAGCACACAGACAAATTGGAAGCTTAGCAGCAGCCGTCACGGTACTGTCACAAAATGTACATTGTACACCTTCTTACAGGGATAAGCCACTGCCACACACACCTACATTGGATATTATCACCGGTAACCATGGTCGTGTGACGAAATGTGGGTGTCACATCTCCTACAAAGAGAACCATTGCTGCACACACATGCACAATGGTAGCCACCTGCCACTGTAATGTCATGAAATGTAGGTTACGTTTCTCCTACTGAGAGAAGCCACTACCGCATACCTCAGATTCGGCCACGGGTTGACGCTGGGCACTTTAAATACTCTATTTACTTACTTACTATTTGCTATATACTTAGGCAGACACATTGGGAGCATAGCATCATCGGCCACAGTAGTGTGACGAATTGTAGGTTTCACACCTCCTTACAGAGAAAACCCACTGTCACACACACATTAGGAGCCACGTGTAATAAACGATAATCAATCATTAGAGACGATTACACTCGCGCTTATTAATACGTTATAATAATAATAATAGGCCTAACTGTGCTCTGCTTTTCGCAGCTAGTGGAACCTGCTATAATTTAAGAAGAAAAAAGAAAACCCTAAGAAGACATAGCAGGACACGTTACGCGATGATATCGACAACCGACGGATGTCAGCTGAGAGGAGGCCACCAAGTCTATATGGCTGGTGACCGCAAAAAGTGGAAATCGCTCGTCACCCAGTGTTCCATCGGAAACAGAGAGACTCAAAAGTCCGAGTAAAACCTTGCTATAATTTATAGAAAGGTACAGGACAGAGGGAGTCATTGTGTACTGAATAGCAATTATTCATCTTCAGAGACGATTGCACGGTCATCAATGATCGATGAAGTGGCGCGGGACGTCGCGTCACTCGCGTGCGTGGGCAGCCCGTCACAATTATTTCGTTTTCCCACCAGCAGCAACTTCCCCCGTTCTCGTTAACACGTCACGTCCAGCGGCGACGTAGCACGAAGGGGGATAAGAGGGAGGGGCAGAATTGTCTCCCCAAATTTTAGCCTGGCGAAATATTGTCTTTTCGTTGAAAATTTTGTTCCAAAATGCAAAAGTTGAATTTAAAAATCCCCATATAAAGATTTGGGGAAAACTTAGAAACAGGTTTTTTTCTGAGCTCCCGTAATGAACACGTTCAGACAAACAAACACACAGACATTATTATGCAAATAAAAACAACACATAATCTCTTCTGTAGGAAATTTGCAGCTGACGGTCGGAAACTTGCAAATGTCTTGACACCAACTTTTTAACTCAGGACGCGGTTGGTCACGTTTCGGGGTCCTTTACTGTAACTGGTCACGTTTTGTTGTAGTTTATACTCTGTCTTCTATTAGGCGTCACGCCATCAGACATTGGGTCAGCACGGCCGACCAGGCAACCGCTACCGGTACCTGGCGGCCGCGTAAAATGTAAGTACGCTGTACTATTCATCGCGACATTACACTGTGTCAGAGTGTCTAGTCGAAAACAAAAATGTATTTTTATCACAGTATTAACAAACTAGAAATATGACTGTGTCGACACAGTGCCGATTAACTGTGCGGCCGCTTGCTTGACCTTCGGCTTTTCGATCTAAAAAATAATTAGTATTGCCAAGTTGGTTATCTTGCTGAAGCGAACGTTTACGCCGATTTTGTTTTCCTATGTTTTTGTTAGATAGGGCCTACATTTACACCTATTAAGGCGGCCTCGCAATAATCATAATGTTACAATAAACTAATGTTTTCAAAAAACAGTTAATTTATTGAACATAACCACGCTCGTAAATGACAATGTATAACGGCAGTGCAGTTTCTGCTAAGAATAGGTTGCATATATATACGCGGCACACACAACAGTAAATATGCTCCAAAGTGATCATCAAAAATCCCAACACAACCTCAAATATTCCGATATACCAAAAATAATTGCTATCGTTATTACTATTTACAAAAAAATAAAACATATTAACTGTTGTTCGTCAGAGCAAAACGTTCTAAGTTTGCAAGGCCTAACGCTGTGCTCTATAAACCGGAAGACTGTCAAAGCTGCAGTGGTTTCGGAGAACAGGCAACACATAAAGATATCAATTTCGTAGCATAAAGTAGCTAAGCTTACTTACTTATGCGCAGTAGCGCCTTGTGACGTCATTGTTACGTCATATTGTGTTTATTTACTTTGTTTACCAGTAATAATTTTTAGAACAAATCGTTTGATATGGGCAGAATAACAAAGGATGATCGCTGTTTGAACACCGATATTAGCAGTAGTGTTTGTTTTGCTAGGTAATGTGGTCACACAATAAAGGTGCGGTGGGTGAAAGAACTTCACGTTTACGCGCCATATATTTCTGCTTGTAACAGTAAAAGAATGGTTAAAATCTGTGCTGAATTACCGAAGTTATCCCAAAAATAAAACTGGGGGTCCGTTTTTTTTGGACCACCCTGTAGGCTTACAACTGCGCTGTCAATAAATAAATAAATATTTAAACTGCATGGCTATACAGGTGAAATTTTTTTAAAACCATGCAGGTGGACTTTTGCTATTCTTTTTTTTCATAAAAACTAACATTTGAAATTACTGCACGTTAAATTTAGAGCAAAGAAGCCATTGCGATAAATTGTAATGTTTGCCATCAGAAAGTCTGTTAAAAGCGAGTCAGAATTTTTTGATCTTTAGTTTTTAATTCTTTTTTTTTATTGTATGTCTGTAAGGCGAGCAACATTTAATTATGTATTTGATGTTTCAGGCCCTAACAGCATTGCTAAGTCAGTTGTGGAGCCTGATAATGGTGGTCGATATATGGTTTACTATACACCGGTGGAAGTCGGCCTCTATAACATTTCCATCAAATGGAATGGAAAGGAAATTGAAGGTATAGAGTGCTGTCTTTTTGTAATTAGAAAAATGTTATTGTTATTTGGCGCAAAGCGTCAGTATTAATGTGTAGAAAGTTTATAACTGGTGTGCATACTTTGTCTTTCTGTTGCGAAGTACGTGTTGTGATTTTTTTCCGAGTTATTGGCAATATAACATTGACAGTTAACTTATGAGGCATTTGTATTAATTTTGATTTTTTAGGTCTACTTGAAACAATATAAAGTGTTGCTGTTTAAATCGTGGCAACTATGCAGCTATACTTGCAGCCATTTTGAATTTACAGCTTTGCCAATTGCAGTCTAATCAAATTAGTGTCCGGTAACGTATTTCAGCAGTCACTGGGATAAATAAATATGGGAGTGTTAAAATCCACCCGTCTCAACGTAGATTAAAATCGTTAAAATAATGTCGGCCAACTGTGTACATATTATGAGTCTGTCTACAACCGCAATTCTAACCCTGACCTTTGACCTTTTGATCTAAAATTGGCACAATGCAGTGTCACACTTGCATTGGGGAACGTTCGCGTCAACCTTTTCTATCCCTTTTCGTCTTTGAGTAAGAGGTTAATAGCCCCTAGCTCGGAGGGACAGACATACAAACGGACGGGCAAGATCTGTTATGCGACCTATTAGGACGACCACATAATAAGTTTAAAACATCGCAAATACTCTGCTGTCAATTATTATTGACCACAGCTACTTTACGGCGAGCGTTTAGGTCTTTTTTTGTTCAGAGAGCAGCCGAATTTGGCGATTAATTTTGTCTATTTCGTTTTCTGTCGTTACAGGAAGTCCGTATCATCCGAAGGTGGTGAGTCCTCGCCGAGTGCACGTCGTCGGCGGCTGGGACTCAATACTGGATGGCAACAATCAGATGCATCTCAAACTGAACGAGATGAAAACTGTCGAGTTTGACACCAGATCCGCCGGACCAGGTATAATGATTATAATATAATATAATATAATATAATATATACGTAGATATACTCGTATAATGCTGTGCCTTTCGCGGAATAGAAAACATCCCTTAAACCCTTTGTCGCGTCGTGGAATCCACAAAATCATACCGGGTAGAGCATGCGTCGGCTCAGAAAATCTCTGAGACCACAATATCACTGAAAGTCTGTACACACTTAACATTTTAAGATCATACGTCGACAACCGAAATGACGCATCAACAGCGAGTGAGCCGTAGCCGCTCTGGGTCAGCGGTTATTAAACGTGCTGTTGGCGAGTGGCGTCAACGTCCACTGCTTGCGTTCGTGCCGCAGGAAGGAGCACGTGCTCAGTCGTGCTGTAATACACTGGATGAAATGTGACACGTGTAATTTTTTGATTGATAATAACTGTTACTCGTGTTTGTCATTATTCAGTTAATCATTTCTGAGCCGACGCATGCGCCTCCCAGTATGAATTCATTGTTGTAAACGACCAAACTACGACTTCTGAGATTTACAACGTAGTGTAGCAACAGTATTTAGGTGAGGTGGGCTAAGCTATTGTCATTTATGTCAAGTTTTTTGCATGATGTTGCGTGCCAAAAATTATCAAAACCGTTCAATGTTTTACGGAGTTATTCACAAAATAAAAGTGGCACAGTTTTTTGAGACATGGTATGGATGCATTTTTTCCACACTGTATGAATATTTTCCCGTTGCGTTTCCGTTATCTTTTGTCTCAGGATTCAACAGTCAGCACACATAAATAATAATGACATTGCTATATTTAACCTTCACTCTCAAATCGCTGTGCATAAGATGCTTTCTGCAACATTCTGATAAAAACCTGATTCCTACGTAGACCTATATTTTTAAATTAAACAGAGAAAAAAGTTTAAAAGCCGTGTATTCGCTGTGTGTGTGTGTTAACAGGTCACTTGAGTGCAGAGTTGCGGAACGCAAATGGCAACGTTCCTGTGGACGTCATGCGCCGCGACCGTGACCGCTATGTCGTCAGCTTTGTACCTGTCGTTGAAGGTATACTAGCTACTAGGTGTTTCTAATGATGTTTTCCGTTAAGCATAAATGTTGACCATACTCAAAAGGGCTTTGTGGCATAGCGCTGTGCGCATTAAAAGCATGGGCAGTTATCTGCCGCAGTGGCGTAGTAGCTAAATGTGACTTAGGGGGTCTCGCCTATCTTCTCTTCTCCCCCCTGTTTTCTTTCTTTTCTTCTTGTTTCTTCTTTTTTAATTTTTTCCCCCGCTTTTTTTAAAAGTAGGATTTCCTTAATTTCAGCTAGAAGGTTTGAAGGATCGCTGTAAACTCCCCCAGCGGGATCCGGGATGGAGCCGAAATCAAAGTAGTTGCATTAGGATATCCTTAAATTATGCCATCTAATGGCAACCATTTTTTGTTATTTTGATTAGTTTCTAACATCTGCTTGTAACAAAAAAAATAGATTAAAAGTCTGGATCTTCTGGCATTTCAACTCTGCTTAGTTTAATGGTTTTTGTCGTCTTGTACAGGTTTTTGCAAATAAAGCGTATTAATTTTGTAATATGCAGGCGAATACGTACTGAAGGTGCTGTGGAGTGGTACAGCGGTTCCACGGTTTCCACTGGTCGGCACGGTTTACCGCTCCAGCACGGTAACGTCATCAGCAGCAGCGTCAGCAGCAGCTGCGCAGCAGACAGCAGCTGCAGCAGCTGCGGCCCAGCAGCAGCAGCAGCAACAACAACAACAGGTAGGGTGGACTCGGTCAGATATTGAGCTGTGAATTAATATACAGTATTCTATTAATGGCACACAAAATACTGGAAACTCGAGAAATAGAAATAAGTAATTAAATGAATAGATTATATTACAGTGCGTAAGAATTTTTTTATACTGCGCAGTGGCAGGGCAAAGTATTTGATGCGCTATAGCGTCAAAGGTATTGGAAAGCAAACAGTAAGAAGTGTCAAACCGCGTTTAAAAAGTGTCAGTAGCCAAAAGAGAGAGTTCGATCGATCTCTCAGATATTCAGGCAATGTATTTCAGACATTAGTTATGGCCACAAAACAGTTTTTTCTTTTATTTTATCTTTCGCCAGTTTCTTTCATCGTATTATCATGACATAATCATGTCATGTGTCACTTCTATCCTAGGCTCTGATCTTTATATGTTTCAAGTCGCTAGGCAGAGCACTTATGGTTGGACTATGTCATTTCAGTTCCTACAGCATCTCTGAGGACTTTCACTTGCAGGTCTTCGTGTCGTCACCACGTCGTCACCGTTCATTCTTTTTGTCATTCGCCCCAACGAAGTGCCCCAGCTTTCAAACGAGCCTTTTCAACTCTGCACTAGCCATCTCGAGCCGTCTTGCCTACCGGCTTCTTAGTTTGTGTGCTGGGTAAAACCACTGTACATTTATACGCCGAAGGTGACTTCTACCACAAATATAGCCTGCTGCAAATACTACGCGCGCCTATATATATGTACTGTGGTAAAACTGTCATGTGGCCAGCCAGTTTTCCACCGCGAACTGTACAAATACAAATAGTGAAATTTAACATTTTAAAAAATTCCAACGGCACCGCAATCACTTTACAGTTAACTGTGGATAAGCGAAAGAGAACAAGTGAGTCTTATATAAGTTTGGTCTTTAGTTTGTATTCGTATCTGTGTGGCTGTGACTATGGCGTAGGCGATGACTCGTATGCAGATGACGCGTACAATGACGCACCAACAACAGCAGGCGAATCAACAACAGCAACAACAAGCAGCATCAGCCGCTGCATCAACGGCTTCCAGACAACAAGCCGCATCAACTAGCAACCAGCTGTTCCAGTTTACAGGTGATAGTAAAATAGAAATAGTGACTGGGTCGAGGCCATCGTTGAAAAATTTGGACTTGCAGTTCGTAAAATGTTTCCCGAGATGGAAGATCGACAGCAACAATTTACAAACTGTGTGGGGAATTCAATAATGATCGACACGCCAGTCTTTATTTGTTTTGTTATATCTCAGAACCAAACAATTCTACAAGTCGTCAAGTCAACAGTTACAAAAAAACTAACGACTTCAATGTTGCCTTTTCAACTGTGCAAGGGCAACAGTGCGGAGGCAACAGTGCGTATTTGAAAACGTCACGCGATGCGATTTGGACCAATCGCGTGCAGGTATTTTGCGTTGATTTGCAACTTGCAATTTGCAACGCGAAGTTACCGCCTGCATCTACGATGAAGCCGGATTAAATGTAGCGAGGGACAGGCTGTATTGGTACAGTCGGCTTCTCCTTAGCGACAGCTTGGCTCTTGTACGTTTGACGCCTTTTGGGGTAGGTAAATCGCGTACTACCCTGTTCGGCTGGGGTTAAAGTGGGGCGCGTTCACCTGTGTCAAATGGTAGGTAACACTGCGTGATCCCATACGGCCGGTGACGCTTCGTACTAGCTCTGCGATGGGTTGCCATTAGACTATTCGTATGGACAACCTTCAACACTGACATATTGACGTTTCAGACGTTGAGTGTGCGTGTAGGTGACGATGACAAAGTTGTGTTGACCGGGTCCAGTCTGCAGACTGCTCGAGTCAATGAACACGCTGAGTTTACTATTGATGGCACCAACGCCGGAGCAGGTCCGTTTAACCTTACCCATAATTCTTACTTCCTGCCTTCATCATCTGTCGATCATTCAGGAGGCTAAAAGGTTAATGGTGTTTATAGTTCAGCTTTCGCGGCAGTTTAGAAGATCTTGCTAGTTTATCTGAGAATATAATTATTATGTTTGTATGTTAATCCGCTTGGACGCTCAGAAAAAAATTATAAACAGATTTCCGTAAATTTTTTTGGGGACGGTCCAAAGATTGGTAGCGATCTGGATCGTGAAAAGTTTTGTTTCAGCTTTTCACCTTGGTTTAAATTATGCAGAATAGTACCGAAAAACAAACAACGAATGCGACAGCGGATGAAGCACATACATGTACAACTTTTAGTGGCTGAGATGCGACCGAAAAAAATCTACGGAAATTGCGGACGTTTAGCTGACAGTGTGATTTGTGGTTGCAGGTGAACCTACGGTGGAGCTGAAGAACCTCAAGGGACCGGTGAATATCGACTGCGTTCCAGTCTCCGACAACGTCTACCGCTGCGTCTACGTTCCGCAGACTCCCGGTTTGTCTTGCATCTGACTAATGAGTCAAAAGCATGCTCAACACTCTACACGAGCTGTTGTTAGGGTTTTTCTTGTCGATTCGGTGCTTTAAATGAAAAAAAGTAAAGAAGGGAAAGTTTTAAAAGCTAGGAAATTTTAGATTGTTTAATATTATTTCAATTTGAACGTTTAATAATGTCGGGCTTTTATTGAAACACCCAAAAATAATGTTTTGAAAATTTGGTGAAATTCATTCAATTTTCATCTGTTATAATTTTGTAAGGTGCTGTTTTGCTTACTTGAACGCATACGTGTGGTGTTATCTGCAATTTTCTGCACTGTGGTCCATAAAAGTGCCATTTTTATTTTTTGAATAGTTCCGTGAAACATTGGCCGACTTGCGCTACGCGATATCGAGATGAAACTTGACGCAAATTCAAAACGTTTAAACCTGCATTATGGCACAAAATCTTGCAAGTTGCTTTGTCAAGTGGAAGCTGGTTTGCACATGTGGGACATTTTAATGGAACGTAATAAAGTGGGTACTTTTGGATCTTTAAGCTTGTGTCTAAATTGTTTAATTCTTCTTGTAGGTGCCTACCTGCTGTACATATCGTGGGCGGATCGTCAGGTGCTGGGTTCGCCGTTCAAAGTGACCGTGCTGCCGCCGCTAGTGAGTACCGATGCCGTGGCGCTGTCGTCGAGTGCGACCACCCAGAGCCGTGGTGGCGGCGGCGGCGGTGATGGGAGTGTCGACCTCATTGATAGCAGCAGCAGAGTGGTGCGAGAAACCGCCCGGGAGACAATGACCTCACGCTCGGCCGCCGCTGCAGGTGTGTGTCAATTAGAATTAGAGATGCTATTTCAAATATCGTGCTTTTTTGCAAGGCCAGAACCGTGAGGCCGAAATCGAGGCCGAGGCGAAGATAGACGTCATAAGTAAAACTATAAGAGTGAATAGTTGGCGTCATAAGCTACAAGTTTTATGGTGTTGACAAGGCCAAAGGACTACGACCGAGGCCAGGCCGAGGCCAAGTGCTCAAGGCCAAAGCTGAGGTCGAGGCCATGATTTTGAGGCCGAGACCAAGGCTGAGGCCAAAACTTTGGCTTCGAGATCACTTTGGCCTGGAGGACTTAGCATTTTTTTCTGTTTTGTGCTTAATTTAGCGATGAAGTTTTAAAAAAGTTTTTATTCGTAACTAGGCCTAATTATGCAAGTTGTGACTGCCATCTTCCTTTAATAAACGAAAATGATGTAATGATGATGCAGTTTTTTAGCCATTAGTCGTCACTTAATGCGCTGGTCAGACCGGTACAGATCAAAGGCAAATTTTTTTACGAAACTGTCCTATGACTGAAAGCTGTCAAAGATTTACTCAACAACCTTGTCTGATCTTTTTGTTTGAATCATCGCCACGTTATGCTGAAAATGTCACTGGCGTCGTGCCTTTTTCTCCAATTTTGGTATGTTTGAAAATTATTAGAAAATTTTTTCCTCCAAAAATTTTCGTCAAAAACGCGAAAATTGGGGTTATGATAATCC
>Ga0209671_1000192_pt1 | contig 33616 bp, 17 predicted proteins | sample WorMetHERISLAND2_2_FD_187401 | JGI IMG/M metagenome (GOLD analysis project Ga0209671, IMG submission 187401) | Marine gutless worms symbiont microbial communities from Max Planck institute for Marine Microbiology, Germany - Olavius geniculatus... | ecosystem: Host-associated > Annelida >...
CACATGGGCCATCCAAAACGCAGTTTTGGTCTAATAACCACACGGTTAAATTGAAATTAAATAAAGTTTTTTCTGTCTTTAGTTTCAGCTATACCGCATCTACAACATTAGTCATTAGGCAAGAGGTTGAACAAACTATAAGGCTAACTTTTTTTTATTTAAAGTTTATCAACGTTTTCTTTGTGTTCCTGCCACGTTTTTACGTTGCTAACGTTTCTAATTTGTTTCTGGAATGTTTTTTTTTACATTTGTGCTTTAGTCGATATCCACGTCGCGGGAGGTCGTTACCGCCGTCGACGTCGACGCGGCCGGCGTCACGGCAAACGGTCTGCCGCTGAGCCCGGCTACAGCGCTCGACGTTCTGCCGCCAGACCACGCAAGCGCCACCATGTCCGCTGTCGTCGCTGGCCGCTCTACGTCGACTTTGGTGATGTCGGCTGGAACGATTGGATCGTCGCGCCGGCCGGCTATCAGGCGTTCTACTGCGCCGGCCAGTGCCCGTTCTACATGCCCGACAACCTGAACGCGACCAACCACGCCGTCGTACAGGCGCTCGTCAACTCTGTCAACCCGTCGCTAGCGCCGAGGCCCTGCTGCGTGCCAACCGTCATGCGATCCATCTCGATGTTGTACGTCGACGCCGAGGACAGGGTGGTCATCAAGAACTACCAGAACATGGTCGTCCACGCCTGCGGTTGCCGATGATACCACAGTCCGCAGTCTGTTACCGCGCCCCCAGGCCGTCCGCTGCAACGTAGACTTTTTAATGTAAGAGGTTTATGATGGAAGCAGACATTTCGCGGGTTTACATGAGCGACACAACCCGCAGTATCGCTGTGTCTGAAGCACGCGAAAATGTCGGCCGAGTACCGACATAATATGTCGGCCGAGTACCGACATAACATATGAACGTCCGTCTAGTTGTATAGGCCTACACCACACTGCGCAACCTCACTTTTGACTGTTTGAACAGAAAAAATGACTCACCGATTACTCTTGCTTTGAGCAACCGTACGTTCACACCGATTTTGTTTTTTTTCTACTGATTTTTTTCTTTCTGATTCTGGCTGTTTGATGTCGACGTCATGCCATGTGTCTGTGATAACATTCTGAAGATCTTTGAGGTTCGCAAATGGCTCATGCTTTCCTTCATAGACAGGTTCTTGCAAGATGTTCCAAAGTGAATAATGTAGCGGGAGTCAAATCTGTTGAATGCGTTGTCCATTCTTGTGAGCTGATGAAATCTGGCGTGTTGTGTTGAAGAAAATTTTGAGTTGCTTTGATGCGGTGTGATGAAACGTTGTCTTTACATAATTGGATTTTTAACTTGTCTTACGTCATTAAGCGGCATTCAGTGGTGTCATTAGTGAAGTCACTGAAATTTGTAACCGAGTAAGAGTACAAATTGATCTACAAATGCGCTAAAGGAAATTTATCTCCATAAAATATACGCGCCGTTATATTTACGCAAATTTCGGGACGTTTTTTAGCGCCACCCGGTATAATTGCGCGTTATTATCGGCCACTTTTGTCGTGTAATAAACAGGATAGGCTATTAATGACAAATCGTCAGTTGACCGCTAGAACTGTTGAGCGTTCATTCAAGGAAGTCTAGATCTATAGGCCTAACACATCCACAGTTCCGTGGTTTATTCCTACTGCGATTGACGAAAGACCCGACCAACCGACAGACTGACTGGTGGGCCACGGCGAACGACGATGCAGTGCACGCACGCGCGCTCAGCATCAGTTCTCTGTGTTCCTGGACTTCCTGCAGATGCCAGGCGCCTCCTCTAATTGCCGGGCACGACGAGTTTGTTATGATTTAGGCCTATTTTATCGAGCCAGACCAGCGATCTTACAAAGAACAGTAACGTACTTCTGCAGGTGCCAGATACTTGGACTGCGGACTATTAGCTGGCGACGTCGCTTTAGCGTTAGGCTTTAGTGTTAGTGTTACGCCTTCCGTGCAAGGCAAGGCAAGGCAAGGCAACTAATATCACACAAGAAACCCAGCTGTCGATAGGAAAAGCCGACCGTACAGCCCACGCCCGAAGCCCTGCAGCGTCCGACTTTCAATCACGGAGAGAAAGCGATTTCCCAGAGGTGACACAGTTGTATGCACGCTGTGTTAATGGAACGCTGCTCCCATAAGCTACAGTTAACACACGTCGCGCGCGGTGACACGCGGCTCGTCAGGCCAAGCGATAACTACAGTTGTAAATAACCAACGGAAATATCGGACGCAGGTTTCACAATTTTTCTCACAATAAAGACGCCTTGCTAAGAATGACGCGCTACAGTCTATACAGTTCCTGCTGCAGTACTGACCTGAAAGGGCCTTTATCAGGCCCTAACTTTCACCGGAAAGCCCCCTTCATTCAACCACAGATTTAAAAATGTTCCTTTTGCGCTATATCGCTAAAATTTTGCACGCCTAGGTTTCAGGCACGTGGCTAATTATTCGTGTAAATAGCCACAGTACATCCGTTACAGACGACGACAGACAGACAGACAGCTGGACAAACGGACGGACGACAGCCGTACCATTTATAAGCTTGACCGTTGCTTAAGTGCGGTCGGCTAAAATCTTAAAGTTTTAGCGGCTTATTTCTAATTGCAGCTCTTGCCTCTGGACTCCGATCGACCGGCCAGTCCCTGAAATTTGCCATGGAAAGTTGGGCTTCTTCTTCGGCGTATGATCAAACTTCAACAAGTTGAAGACTCTTGACCAGTAGTGGTTGGGGACATGCCGGCAGTGCTGAGTGCGTGAAGAACAAGAAATTTGAGAAAAGCTCACGAGACGCGCGAAAGCCTATAGCATTTCCAGTTCAGTAGTTATAGTTTCGAAAATCGCATATCACTTGGACTCGGCACATCGGGACCATAATACACATCGGCCATAGGCGCGTGTGGCGTTGGCGACGGTGGCGCCTCCTTGTGAATGATATAGACTTGCGCAGCTCGATATCACGAAAAAATCAGTAAAACCCCCTATATTGGCGTTCAAGATCATCCAAGGTCATTGTATTCGGTGGCAATTGAAAGCCAGTATACGATTTCCTATTAGTGATTAATAGTAACCTAAGCCCTATCTCGCACCGTTACTGAGATACAGCGAGTTTTTGGCCGAAAATTGCAAATTTTGACCACCCCTCTCTCATTTAGCGCCCTCGTTCGGGTGACCCCCTTCGAATTTATAGAAAAGCTTTACGGTTCCTGAAACTAGAGTCTTCCGGGCAGCCGATGGTGAAGATTTGGAGATCCTAGCTTGGACCGTTTTTGCCTGATCCACCCGTGTGACAGACAGACGGACAGACAGACGGACGGACGGACGGACGGACAGAATTGCGATGGCTAAGACGCGCTGAAAGCAGCGTAAAAATCATGGCTTGGTCATTATTGTAGGCCTACGTTCTGGCTCCAGCGCGCTGCCGAAAGCTTGGCCGACATACGTACCGTGCACTTCTTACCTAATTACAAAGGCCACACGTAGCCTGTAAGACATCAGCAAATTATTTTTTATGATGCCGTATAGTTCGCTTCTATAGTCGACACTAATCGACTAGCCTAAGTAACCTAGCATACAGTGTAGACAGTGTAGCTATTACGCTGCAACTATAGCAGCAATCAACCAAGTTGTGGTTGAAGACGCAAGCCGGCGCTTTAGCTCGAAGCGTCGTAGTCAGCGTTAGGCCCCCGCCCTACATTGCGCCCTGATAAACCAGACGGCAGCCGAGATTAATCGGTACAACGAAAACATGCCAACCAACGGTGTGCGATCTACCTGCATGGCAGTCTGTATATTGTATTCAGTATTCACCACACTGCATGTGTGGCCGAGCTGGACCACGGACAGTCACTGAATGCCGCATGTTTTGATTTCCATTGTAACGAATGGAACTTTTACTCCCAACCAGAAACTGTTGAAAAATAAATACTAAATATTGCTAGCTGTTTCATGCCGCGGACGTGGCATCAGGAAGCTTACGTAGGCTACATCTTTGTAGGCTACTTTCCTTTACACCGACGTTTGCTACCGGGGGTGTTTATTTATTTATTTCATGACGCAGTATCCAGAACAAAATTTATACAGTGTAACATCACAGCTGGACAACCAGGCACAATTAATTTATTAAATAAACGCTAACAGTTGCCCAGCTGATACATAAAACATCCAACACTAAAAATACAAAAGCTAGGCTACTAACGTGGCTAGTAACATTGCAAATCGCAAATTTAGTTATGAATCGTATCGATATTGCGATATTGTGTATCGAAAGTGAAAATCTGATGTTGACCCATCCCTAAAAATCCTGGAAAATCGGAGTTTAATATTCTACGTTGTGTTTTGATGTGGATGGCGGTGAAAATGTTATGAATAGTCAGTTAATTGCACAAGCTGCCACAACGAATGCCCGCCTGTGGCTTATTAACACTGTAAATGTCTTATTTATGTTTTGAAAGATTTTTTTTATAGCCTGCAATTTTGATTTATTGGGTGACATGGCAGGGCATATTGCGATTCACTCAGGGGACAAAGAACATGAGGAACGTATACGATTGCCTCTTTTACAACTAAAGACGTTGAAATTGTATATATTAGATCGTAATAAACAACTGTTGGCTAGAGTGAAGAAGACGGGAACAAACAAACAGATCCACCGTTATGTGTAGTCATGTGAAAAAAATAGTTCCACTTAACTTGCACGTTTGCATGCCATTCAGTGCACATTTTTATGTATTGTTAACACAGTTCACTTTGTCATTATATTTCGCTGTTAGTTTAATGACTAATATGCTATTTAGTATACATTTAATGCTTGTTTCCGCGAACTTCACTCGACCCATACCAACCAGGTAAAAATGTATATTACAGCCGCCACCCCAGATTCCTTCAGAAGTGACTAAAATAGGTAGAATTAGTGTTGTTATGCATGTTTCAGATTAATTTAATAATGAGAAACTGCAAATAATTGACTATTGAGACCCAAGAACAAAGTTCAATTTTTGGGTGAATTCCATCATTCTAAAGAGGGTTTTTTGATGGGGCTTATAAAGAAAAAGGGGCTAGGTTTTTTGGGGGGGGAAACAAAAAAACATGAAAAACAGACTAGTGGCGCCACCTGGCGAATGAAAGACGAAAAGAAGCTGTTTGATAGAATGTTTGTGTGTGTTACGGTTGTTTTTACTGCTTACTACTGCTTACGCTTGTGTAAATTTTAGCATGATTGAAAATCTGGCAGACAAGGAATAGAAATGAATGGTATGCTCCGAATGTTTTTATTTAGTCAATATTCACTGTAGTTCATGTACAGTAGTTTTTTCTTAAGTAGAACAAGATAAGTTAATAGTAGTGATTGCAATCCCGGGATTGAATTCTCAATCCCGGGATTTGGTATTGAGAAATTTATAAGCCCGTGATCCCATTTCAGGATTAGGCTTACAGATTGGTCATCATTTTGGTATCATTAAGTAACTTATTTTATGCATACAATGCAGTATAGGCCTCTACGGAAGGTATATTCGAACTGTAGAGAGTGATGGTGACTGTCAAAATGCAAATTACAGTGCACAGCATGAAGTTGTAGTGTAGCGTATATAAAATATTTTATTCATCACAAAACATGCAAAAAGTATAGTTTTAGCCAATTTTTGTAATACCATAATCCCGGGATTCGGGATTGGCGAAAACAGCTGGGATCTCGGGATCCCGGGATTGCAATCCCTAGTTAATAGCCAGTAGAGTCTGTTAGCAGAGAAGTGCTGTCCAGTGTCCAGTGTCCACGTAAAAACTTAATGATTGTTAGCGTGTTAAGGAATTAATAATGGTACCGTAAGAAAATTGCTGCCATTGAAAATTTGCATGCAGTGATAGAAATGACCATGCATGTTGCTAGAACTTACTGTTGAACAGTAGGAATTGTGCGAAAAGTTATGAAAGCATAGCATATCTAAGTTATGCAGCGAAAACTGTAGTTGGTTTTTTTCCAGATATGGTGTATCGTAGTGTGCATTTGCATGCTACATAGCTTTACTATCGTTTTTCTGTGTGAACTGCAGGTGAACGTGGTAATCAGGTCTTGCAGGCTTCAGTTTCATCCACATCAACTGCAGGCAGCATTGTGACAATTAACAGACATGCGTGTGGCATATGTCACCTGGTATGTTAGCATTTTGTTGTTGTATCTGTTACAAATTTATATTGTAACCTATTGACATATAAACTGAGCATTGTCACTGGTGAATAACCAATGATGTCGTGGGTTTTAAAAAGAAGTTGCAGTTATTGACAGACAGTTGCAAATTGCAAATTTTCAACACACGATTATACGAGGGCCGTTCGATAAATAAGTTTACAAAATCATGCCAGCCATTCCATTAATTCTTAAAGTAGAAAAATGTGAAATACACGTGGAAATATTGTGGATGATGACATCATTATTGTGACGTCATCTGTTGATAGAACACAGTCTGTTTGTGTATTATTTACCCCACCAGTAATCTGTCACCACTAACAAGTGACAAACACGTCAAACAGCATACAGGAGCGAGAAAAAAAGATGAATAAACTTAAATCATTGTTTCCTTTTTAAATGCTAAACATTAGCATTTCATTTTTTAACATATCATCCAATTTTGTTCAAACATTTGTCCTGTATGTCAACAAGTTTCTGAATGCTCGATACAAAGAAAGATGCTGGCTGCTGTTCAAAGCACTGACAAACGACTGATTGCACCTTGGTATCCGATGCAACTATCTGCCCACCTAGCATTTTCTTACACTAAATGTGTACTGTTGGCTTTGTAAAACATTTGTCGCCATATGCGTCATTTTGCCAATTTTTTTTAGATTTTGGGTCTTTGAGCAGTTACAGCCACATTTTAAAGCTAGGCTAGCATGGAATGTGCAAAAATGTTTGCAATAAATGACCAAACAAATTGCGCTACCGCTAACAGGCAAAATTGTTCGTTTCTAATTTTCTTAAATGCTCCAAACACGTCAAATCTCCTTACAGTCACGCATCCCGATCTGTGTTTTTCATTTTTGGAGATGCATAAAACTTCATTTTTGTCACCAATAACGCCGATGATGCAATTTATCAAAGCTACGATAGTCCTTTTTCATACGCTTTAGTGTTCGACTATGCGCGTCAAACAACATTGTCCCTCGGGTAGCACCTCACTGCCTGTATTTCGATTACGAATCTAAAATACGTTTTCCATAAACTAGGCCGAAACGCCTGAAATCATTTCCCATTGAGCTAGAAATAGTTTTCAAGATGGAAGTTGTGGTAAATAATGTTGAATTTTTGCCATTTATGAAATATAACATTAAAAACTATGAAGTTTGTTTTTCGGGTCTCATTGCTGTCACCGCCTGTTATGTTTACAGTTTTAATGGCATGAACATAGCGCCCCAACTGCTGAATTTGGCCTACTGTCTGAATGAGAAAAAACGTTTTGCACTTTGAACCGCCCTCACTATCATTGGGTGTGGCCATGTTTAATGCAGTTTTCTCATTACAGTCACGTATCATTACAGTCACTCACTCATTCATGTCACGTAATTCTCATTACTGTCACATTCATACAGACAATTATTGTACAATAATCAACATGCAAATTGAGTAAGCTAGCTGTTATAATGATAGCAGAGTTACAGGTTAACAATTTGGTGCACCATGTACACAGTCAATTTGCCCTACCTGATTACACTGCTGATAATAGACTGGCAAATCAAGTAAATGTGTACTTTTTGAAAATTCCAATTTGCTGCACACATGCGTGCACTGTAAACTGTGTGTGTACTCGGTGAGCAAAAAGTCACATGGTCACTAAGTCTATTATCTGTGACTTGATATTTATTGTCTAATTATAAAATTTTTTATTGTAAAAAGATTTTTCTTCTTTTCCCAAATAGATGTGACAGTAATGAGAAAATTTTCAAATGTTCTCTCTACATATTACTGCAAGCAATTTGTCATTCCTGTCACATAATTTTCATTACTGTCACGATCATTAAAGCAAAATATTGCACAACAATCAGCATGAAAATTGAGTAAACTAGTCGTTACAACGATAACAGAGTCACGGGTTAACAGCTTGGAACGTCTTGTACACAGCCAGTTATCCCCACGTGAATGCACAGTGAGTTATGGACTCATAAAATCACTAAGTATTACTTTTTTGAATTTCAGTTCGCTATAAACATGGATTGCCTTTAAATTTACATCTTACTCAGTAAGCAAAATATCAAATGGTCACACATCTAGTCTTTTATCATTTTAATATTTAGTTTCTGATTGCAAAAGCATTCATTCTTTGCCGTTCAAACACGTGTGACAGTAATGAGAAAAATTTAAACTGTGCTGTCTAAATCTTGCTGCAAAAAAATTTTCTGCAAGGAATCATGCAGGGAAATTTATAAATTATTATTTTGCAATAAATATAGATACAGAAAATATTTAGCTTTATACGTTTTTCTATACTTCATTTTTCACATATTACTACATCCAAAATCTAAAAAATTGGCGAAATGACCCATGTACTGGATGCATTTGAGAATGAATCTGAGTTGCATCAAGTCTTTTTTCCCACAAAAAAATAACGGCACACTGTTCGTTACGGGACCATCTCGATGGCAATGTCGCTGTATTTAATTTTTATAAATGACGTGACAGTGACGTCGTTGTAATAAAACTCACAGCTAATACTCACAATGAAAATCCTCACAAACTGTATATTTCAGATTTTTTTTTCTACTTTGAGAATCAATGGAATGGTGCCACCTTGTAAACTTATTTATCGAACGACCCTTGTAGGTTGTCAAAATGTTAATTTTTTTTCTCCCGAATTTCTCAGTATAGGAGAGTTCTGAGCCCCAAATTTTGCATTTTGGGCGAAATTTTTCGACTTGAAAAAAATTTTTTACAGCCCATAATTTTGGAGGCAATTGCTTCCTCATACCCCACTTTCCTGCCAGAATGCAATTGTGAATAAATAACTGCAGTGCATCATATGTATGATGGTCTAACTGTTGTAGAGGTTGAACAGCAAGACAGAGTTAAAGGTGCACTGTCAGCAAGTACATCACGGTGATGTTAACAAGCCGTACAGATGTGTAAAGTGCGGCAAGTGCTTTGCTAACTCGTCCTATCTGTCACAGCATTTTCGCATTCACATCGGACTGAAGCCGTACCAGTGCGAGGTATGTATACAGTACAAAGGTTTGTTGCCGACTGGACTGGAGTACGGATAAAATGCTTTTTAGTTTTTTTTACAGTTAACTCATTCTACCATCTCTTTGGGTAGGTAAATAGAGAACCAGCTGGCATGGATGAGGTTAGGGCTGGGCGCATTCACTTGTGTCAGGTGGTAGCTGGCTCTGTTGATTCTGGATGGTAGGCACTGCCTTGTAGCTCGCTTCGAGATGAGTTTTCATGAAGAGCTACAGACACCTTTAACCTTTTAACCTTTGTGGTTGTAAGTGTTGAGCTATTAATTTTGCAGTATGAAGGACATTATCCAGACAACTGCAGGCATAATTGCATCACATGCATCATTGAAGGTGTTACAGGATGTATGTTTACTTTCGTTGGATCTGATGCATGCTAGATTGACTTGAAAATCAATTTGTTACATTTTTATCTCTGCCAAGGTGAACGTAGTGAACACTGGCGGATGTAATGTTTTTCGCTTTGTCTGTCTGTCTTTCTGTCTGTTTGCACATCAGTGATCAGCATGCATTATGCCACAACTGGTCAGCCTATTTGTGATGTCATTTATATTAATGGGGCCTACCGTTTCAGACCCCTAATGCCATGGCAGCAAAATTTGAGACAAAATTGGCTATAGCTCGGCTTGTTTAAGAGATATCTTCAAGATCTTTGCATCCAATGTGGGGGGTTTAGGATGGGCTATTGTATGAGGCCAATCTAATTCTACCACAGTTGACCCTGATTGCCATGGTACCAGTATTTGTGAAATTTAGCCAATATTAATAGAAGTGGTGGGTCTAGTAACAGTAGTAGTAGTAATATTATTAATGTTTAAATTACTTCGCATGGTGGAGATATGCACTCTCGTGAGTGCCTTATAGTTGTTATATTATTTTTGTTTCTCTGTTCCTTTGTCTGCAGTTATCCAAGCTGAGGTCTTATTCTTTTCCACTAGTTTCTCCTGCCTCTTGTCATCCAAATAGTAGCATTAGAAGCCTGTAATTTGCCAGGCAATTTGATGTTTTGTAAAGAGTGTACCAGTAATGTAGCTGATGAATAAGACTTTAATGGGTAACAAGTTAAGCCAGGGAAATGGTTTGTGAGAGGGAACGTGATAAGTGGTAAAGTGGTAGTGGGTAAGAGTTATAGTGCCCTCCCGACACGAGTCCGGACCGGGAATGTATTACAGATGTGAAAATTTAAAATCACTAAAACAGAGAAAAAGGGAGTTTAGAGTTTGCGCTTCAATGAGCTGACAGTGTTTGCTTCACGAACTGCTGCATGAATACTGTTCCATACGACTGGCCCGGCCACAGAGAAGGCTCTGTCGCCAAATTTCATTCTTGTACGTGGAACACAGTAGTTGGTGCTGGTCACTGAGCGGAGACGAATCCGCACTGGGTCACTGCTGCACACTTGTACACAGTTGAAGAGAATGCGTTGTGGTTGTTAGCATTCAGGGTGTGATCGAAGGTTCACTCAGCTGAGTCACAAGCAGCAGCATATGCGAACTCACACAGGAGAAAAACCGTACAGGTGCCAGCATCCCGGCTGCACCAAGGCGTTCTCCCAGCTGTCCAACTTACAGAGTCACCAGCGAAGTCACATGACCGACCGACCGTTTCGCTGCTACTCCTGCTACAAGTGCTTCGGCGACGAGGCTTCGCTGCGCGATCACATTCCGAAGCACAACGAGACGAAACATCTAAAGACAAAGATCTGCTCGGTCTGCGGTAAGTCGTATGCGCAGGAGACGTACCTTGCGCGGCATATGCGGCGTCACCAGATCTTGGTGCCTAGCGGGGCTGATGCGCGTCCAGTTCTGCCACCGATCAGTCTCCGTACCAGCCAACCTGTCACCGCCACTGCCACAATGGTGCCTAACACATTGGCCTACCCATCACCAGTCGGATCGTGCTATCCACGCCTGCCCAGTGCTGCCGCTGTATTTCATCAGCCAGGCACTGAACCCGCTGTTCCTTTTCATGCACATTTCCTGAGAAATCAGTAAGTGTTAGACGATTGATTGAATTAAAGGGTTAGTAAACCCTTAAAACAACATGGTCTAAAATTGTTTAATAAACTTTTCACAGCATTAATGAAAGTGATATACCAGGTTAATTTTTGGCTGTTTTGTTTTCAGGGTTTAGTGCCCTTTTAAGTCTTAAGCAGAGCTGCTTGTCAAGTTTTATTGTTACGATACATGTCCGGTGACTGTGAGATGGCTACGCATTTTGAGTCGGTTAAGTTGCTTTGATCGCCGATTGTTTAACAGTTAGATGAGAGGAGCAGATAAAGCCGAGTTTACATCTGCAGCACGGTCCGCTGCTGATTGTTTATATCACTGCCACTATGACTGAGTCTGTGAATCGTTTTGTGATTTTATGTCTTAGACACGTTTTCTTATTCCATTTTCTTGCAAGCATTTAGGTGAAGGTCGTGTTTTGCACTTGACATTTAGGTGATGGTTATTTAACATGTATGTTTTTACCCATGTTATATCTGCTGTTATTGTTTTTTTTCAACTGGCAAAACTTGCATGCTAAACTACGCCTAGTGCCACCTTCGTCCGTAATATATAGTGGTATGCAAAAGTAAAAGAATAATATTAAAATCTTGCTCTATGTGATCATGTTTGCTAGTTATCTTAGAAATAGTGGCAGCTTTTTAAGCACCACATTACGGTGTGTAATGTAGTTTTTGAAATGTGGCGGCTGTGGTCAGATGCAACTTTACTGTCCATTTGGTACATTTTCACTGTTGACATCTATTATCATTATCCAGTATCTATTCAGCGAATGCCACAGGATGTGTACTGTGTAGTGGTTTGTTGACTGTTTTATATAATTAATTTATCTGTTACTTGTTTGTAAAAATCGACTTATAGTCGACTTTCTGCTTTACATCTTACTTTAAATTATTATTGCTGAAAGCAGTATTTACGTATGGTCTTAGACCCTTTAAAGTTTTTCTAGCATACCGGTAGTTGCTTATGTTTTTGTTAATTATATATCAGTATAACTGGCGTTGTTGTAGAGTTAAACCATGTATTGGTTTGGTATGTGAGAGATTTTATCACACCTTGAAAATTATGTTGTTGGATGTTGGTCTTTTAGCATGCTTATCAGTCTATGTCGTGGCTGAGGTGTAATCTACACTGTGGGCCAAAAAATGTGCCGCTTTACTTTTGTCCATATCTTCACCAATTGTTGATCGATTTTCAAAATTCTTTCACTGGCACACTCTGCAGACAATTTGCGATAATGTGATTATTATAGATCCCACCACACCACAAATGCGTCTCTACACTACCTTGTGAAATATGAATGGAATATGCATGTATAACAATAATAACAAACAAATATCTTGGTAAAATTGGAAAAAAACACTTCAGACCAACATTGCGGTGAATGTTCTGTATGACACTAGATTGTGTGGGTCTAACACAGTCTAGTGTCATACGAATCATTCACTGCAATATTGGTCTGAAGCGTTTTTTTTTATCTACCTAAATTTTTGTTGTTGTCATTAGTTTTTGCTTACATTTATATTTCACAAGGTAGTGCAGAAATGCATTTATGGTGTGGTGGGATATATAATAAAACATTGCAAATTGTCTGCAGAGTGTGCCAGTGAAAGAATTCTGAATCGGTCAATAATTTGCAGAGATATGGACAAAAGTAAAGTGGCACGTTTTTTATGGCCGACGGTGTATCTTTGTCACAATTATACCATTTAATCATTTCTGATCTGACTTCTTTTCACTCTAGACATTAGTCATGTGTGCTTTTCTTCTTTTTTATGTAATTGTTTTCTTCTAGTTTCTGCAGTGGGTGTACTTCTTATTCTTTATGAAATAAGTCAACTTCTAAAATTCTTGATGCCTACTGTACATAATGAAAATTATTCGTGTTACTTTTTGTGAACATGCTAAAGTCTAATGACTGCCTACAAGCTTAGTATTGTGTCGTATGAGCTAAATGCTACAGTAAATTGAATTGCTTAATTTTCTGACATATTACTCTTGAAATAAATTCTTTTTTGAGCACTTTTGATTGGGTTAATAACTAATTGTATTTTCTCCAGATTTACAGATGCACTAATATTCAGGATTTTATAGCTGTTTGCGTTAGTATACTTAATTTTGTGCTGAGTTTTTGCTTTGTGTATTCAGATGTGATGACTAGGCTATTCTGTGTGTTGCTGTTATGCCATAAGCCTTTAGCACTGGCTCGTGTAGAGCCCACCGTTTTTTTGCTGGCCGCAGAATTTTTAGCCGAGCTGCGGAATTTGTTCTTTTCCACGGAATTTTGATATTTCCACAGAATTTTGCAGAAGTTGAGATTAGTACTGATGATTAGTACGATTGTCGTCTTGATAATGTAATTAGACTAACTATGTCACAGAGAAAAAATCAAACAGAACTGCCAAAAACTGCAGGCCATACTAATAATTACCATCGTAATATGGCACAATCATGAATAAACTCAATGCAACTAATTGACAAGTTGCATTTTTGAAAAGCAAAAAATAATAATTTTCTTTGTATGCTGCTAGCAAAACTCAGCACAATGCCAGCCTCCAAAAACTTAAGTTTCTTAACAGGATATAGCTTAGTTTACTTACAAACAGAAGGCTGTGGAATTTGGATGATTTTGCCGGAGTGAGCTGCGGAATTTTGCGCACTGGCCTGCAGAATTTGGCAAAATTCGGCAAAATTCCTCGCGGAAAACTGTGGGCCCTACTTGTGTTTAGTTGTGGTGATAATCATTGTCTGATAACTGTCGTGAATTTTTCTTAGTACTTGACTGCTATGTAAACTGATACCACGCAGTGCTGTCTCACCTATATAATTGCTTAGTATATGCTGTGTCTCAAACAACAGGGCCAATTTTATATTTTGCATATCTCTGTAGAACATTGGCCAATTTTGATAATTTTTGGCGTGCAACATCATGAAGAAACGCGACATAAATGATTGTAGTCTAGCCCACCTCACCTTATTACTGTTGCGACACTACCTTGAAACGCAGAAGTCGTAGTTTGGCTATTTTCAACAATGAATTTGTACATACATGTAACATGTATGACTTTTGAGAGATAACAACTGTTACTCATGGCCGTCTGAACTGATGTATGTACTGTCCAGTACATACATCAGTTCAGATTAACTGAATAGCGACAGCCATCAGTAACAGTTGTTATCTCTCAACAGTCATACGTGTCACATCACATCATTTTTGTTACAGCATGTCCTCAAAATGTCTTTCCAGCATGAATGCAAGCGGTGGACTTTTGATGCCACTCGCACGTTCAATAATGCGTGACCCAAAGTAGCTGAATCACTGTTGGTGTGTCATTTCAGTTCGTCGTCGTACAATATTAAAATAAATATCATTGGTATTGAATTCGTAACAGATTTTCAATACTTTTGTAGTCTCAGTGATTTTCTGAGCCGACTCATGCTACAGATTATGAACGCATTGTTGTAAATTTCCAAACTACGACTTCTGCATTTCACAAGATAGTGTAACGACAGTATTAACGTGAGATGGGTTAAACTACACCCTCATTTATTTCAGTTGCCAAAGTCGGTAAGTGTTTCACGGAATTATTCAAAAAATCAAAGTGGCTCTGTTTTTTTGGAACCTGTTTTTTGAGACATGGTGTAGATCTTGTGATTGCTTATATGTCTGTCTGTCGCAGAAGTGTACATGTAGAATACTCAGTTAGTTTTCTGTGTCCAGAAATTTAGCTTTACCTTGCAGCTGACACTTGATACGTTGAATGATATACCCAGTTGCACTGTGCTCGCCAAAACCCTGTTTGTAAAAAACCCTTTTGTAAAATTATAGAGCATATTCCGATTAAACAGCATATTCCAATGCCTAAACAGAATGTCTGCATCACTCCTAGGTCAGTTGACGGTGCCAGAGTAACAACGAGTTATCAAAAAGATAGCCGAAAATCAGTTGTTTTATCTCATACGATGCCTACTATTTGCCGAGTGATTTGTTTTTTTTTCATTTCTGCTGCATTGATTAGTCAGCTTTAATGTGACTGTTTCGGTCTAGTTGAATTTTGAATCAAAAATATGTGTTATGATATGTGTGCTTACACTGACTGTCTCTTATTGGGTAACCTGTGATTGTTCTCTGCTGTTTTTAACTTTTAGCATCGCATACAAGTGATGTGTTAAAATAGGGCATTACATCTGTGCTTGTCTTGATCTGTGTTGCCATGGCATTAAGTTAAGTAGGATCACTCTGTGTTGTGATATTTGGTATTTCTCTGGACTGCTTAATTTGCTTGTAATGTTGTTCACTGCCATTTTTATGCTATTGTGTGAAATTGTTAAAGGCCTACTTCAGTGAAAATTTTGAACAAATGTAACATGTAGATTTCAGATGTTGCAATTCATTTATATACTTTAAATGGATATTATATGCAAAAATTGCACTTTAATCAATTGAATTAGTTTCTATTTATCAGTCACATGTTACACGAAACGAGAAGTTGCGCGTAGGTGTGTAAATTGTAGCAGATGACATGAACACGCAAAACGTGATGTTTAATCTCATAGAAACATTAAAAATTGTTAATTGTTTAACTATTAAGTGCAAAATAAGATGCCAAAAAATTATATACGTGCACAACAAGCACATAAACAAACAATAAACCGAAAAACGGAACTTTGACGGCTTCGCTGCCAGAAATGTGTTGATCCTTGAACTGCAGCTGGTTCCCATTTGCCCATACGGCAAAGAAGACCTGTGGCTTCTTCGGCGTACAAGCAACCGAGAACCAGGCGCTATGAGGTAGTACATGAATATTCTTTGGTACTACAGCTGGTTCCCAGTTGGATCTGGTTAAAAATTAACTACACGTTTTTTATCAAACATTTTGCACTGGTACCGTGCATCTTTGGTAGAGTTCTACTATCTGAAAATACGTTAACTCATTAAGGCCAATTTTCACTGAAGTCTGCCTTTAATGTAGACATGCACCAGTTTGAAAAACTCTCCGTAGATTGTGATTTATATGCTGACAACTGCCAATCTTAGCAGAAGTAGGAAAGGCTGATGATGTGTTTATTTTTTTCTTACATTACTTTTGATGATGGTGCTTCATTGCTTAGTGGAAATGATTTCAGTTTTGTTTTGGTTTATTTTGCATCCTTGTTATCTGCATGTTTCTTCATATGCTTAGCATGTTTTGACGCTGAAGCTACTTGTGTCTAGTGTTAGTAACGCAAACAAATGTCTTTTCTGGTCTCTTTAGGCACATGCTGCAGGGTGTGTTTTCCCACTGGCAGTAACTGCCTTTGTTGTTTCACTGAAATGTCGCATTTTTGCGCCGGCATTTGAACATTCTGTAGCAAGTTATTACGTAGTCGTTGCAAATGTTTGTGATGTGGTTTTTGAGACAGTAATTTCAAACAAGTCACATGCGTTTGTAGCTGTTATTTACAGTTTTTTAGTTGGAAAATTGTGTTGTTAATGCCGTGGACTGGCTCAAAATCTGATGCAGTGCAGTAATGGGAGGCATAATTAATTTAATATTAATTATTAATTAATATTTATTATTAATAACAATTATTAGGTCATGTGATCAGGGTACATATTTTAACATGTCTCAGTAAGTTGTTTTAATGAACTGAATTGCCTTGTTTGGTTCCATGTTCTGTGTACTGCTGTCGTATTCGAGATCCTATTTATGCTGAGTTATTGTCTTGTGTTCTGTGACGGTGCAGCTGTGGTTAATGCATACTTTTGCTTTTCCTGGGATAACATTTATGACCATTTGCATCAGGAAATGTGCCGTTTTTGCACAATATGAGATATCATAAAGCTCGGCAATAGTTACCTAATGTTTTTTCTTCTAGCCTCTACATTGGGTGTATTTCTTATTTTTATTGGACAAGTAAAGTACAGGGTGGTACAAAAAAACCGGACCAGTTTTAGCTTTGATAACTTTGCGACGATTAGTGGCAGAAAGGCATGCTTTTCTACGCTCTAACAGGTCCGTTTTTTGGACCACCCTGTATTTTAATTCCTCATGCAGTCATGCCTGCTGTGCATGCTGAAAACTATTTGTGTTACTTTTTGTGAACATACTGAAATCTAATGAGTGCAACAACTTTTTTTGCTTTATCTAAGTTCCAATTTAAATGACTTTCATAACTACTAATAGCGAGCTATACTGCAAAGTCTGCAATGACTGTGTATCATACGCTTAGCCATGTTGTATCTGTACATAGTTTACATACTGATGTAGCTGTTAGAAACCACTGTTCTCATTGGCTGTAACAGTGCTTTTATATTGGTTTGCTCAAAGCTGTCTATTCGCCGTGCAACATCTACCACTTTGTTCAGTCATGTTGTCTTTGTACATCTTTGCTGCACTGTTGTTGTCGTACGGATGCCTTTGCGCCAGTAATCGGTATTGTCTGTCTGCATATGCGTGTAAACGTCTCTCGAAGAGGTTAGACTGTTTGATGTGAAAGTGTGGCAATCATATCGTACGTAGAACTTGAATGTGATGGAAAGAACATCTATTACTTTATCTGGTGTACACTGTACATGTAGTTGGAACTGCTGTTATCGACATATGGGTAAACTTTGCTAGTAGTCTCTTGTCATCGGTTATGCATATGGCATTATATCCCTTCAAGACTGTAAACCCAGTAAAACTGTTATCGCTCGGACTTGTTGGAATATATTTTGGTATATGTGGCTTTTATCATTCGCTGTGCAACAAGCAGTGAACGGAAGTTACCTGCAGGCTTAATATTTTCTGTTGTCAGTCATCATACATGTACGGTAGTAATAGCATTGTAACTGGTGCAAGGGATACATGATTACCTTAGAACAAATAATGGGGAAACAAAAAAATGGGAATTAGCATACTCTCAGCTGCCCGCCACTGTTGACCACTGTGAAAGTCAGTTGTTTAGTAGTCATCTACAACAGTAAAAATACTAGTGCTCCTAAATTTAATGATTAATTGAATTTTAATCCTCAAAATGTAAATAAAACAAACACTGTATTTGTGACTAAATTGTCAAGCAAAAACATGTAATTTTCTTCAAAATTACAATTGTCAGTTTTCAATATGCATGTCTGAAAGCAGATGAGTTTTTTCTTTTCTGTGAAAAAAAACCACCTGCATGTCTGTTATTACGACTATTAAATAATTAAAACTGTAAAATACAATAACACTGAAATTGCAACACTAATATTAAAAATTTAACTGAATATGTTATGATTTGTACACTACCACTCTTTATAAAAGCAGTCACACATCAGCACATAACATACTGTCATAGAGCAAGTGAACAGAAAAAAATTTCAGAAGAAATAGCTTCAACAAAAACCACGTCTAACTTAAAAGCACCTTAAAAGTGCACTGTTCTCTTCTACATAATACAATAAGTAAAATAAAAAATAACTAGAAAAAGGTTTTACAGGGATTCAGTGATTGACAAGATAGGCAATACTTAATTATAATAATAACAATAAATACAAGGTGTGCCAAAAAATGATCCAACTTGTTTTTGTCAGAACTTCGTCAAATCTCCAAATTTGATAATTTTTAGCATACAGATAGCCAAGACGACAGAAATATGTAAGGTTCACTCATTGTCTACCTCACATAGTTTGGAAGCAAGCTGTTACACAAACTTATAATTCTGCTAAATAAATCATATTATTGTCCATTGTGTGCTTAATTAATATGTTAAAACTTTTATGAAGACAACTGAGCATTATCCTGTTAGCTATCTGTATGCCAAAGATTATCAAATTTGGTGCAGATTTGATGAAGTTCTGACAAAAACAAGTTGGGCCATTTTTTGGCACACTCTGTACTATGCAACAGTATTCAGACAAACGTCAAACTACTAGTAGTACATGCTGCTAAAACTATTTTATTAACAAACACAGCCACTAATACACAGCTGTATTCTGTTCATGCACTTCAAAAAAAGAGTAGGCAACTAACAACATGATTGTACACTTACAGCATCTATCTCAATAAATAATCGACAACATAATAAATATATATAGTACACCGTGTCCGAAAAAAAAATCCCGAACATTATCGATTGTCACTTAAAGTAGGGGTATCCAATGTTAATAATTTTTGGTGCAAACATTTTTGACACTACCTGCCATCAAATGACCATTCTAGTTCCCACCTCATCAAATGTTTGCTTCTGCACTAACTGGGAAAACCCTAACAGGCGAAATGAGACAAAAATGCAATATTTCGTTGGTTTTGTTTCCCCAGGTAGTGCATAAACAAACAATGGGTGTGATAGAAAATTGGAGTCATTTGATCACCAGTTGTGTCAGAAATATTAATGTCAAAAATTATTAAAATCTGATAATCCTTCTTCAAGTTACAATCGAAAATGTCTGAGATGTTTTTGTTCTAGACATGGTGTACATATTCTAATGCAAAATAACAACATTCTCGCTGGCAAATGTCCGCCTGATGTGCCAGCAAAATATACAACAGCATCTTGTTAGGTTGCGTTCACATAGACACGAGTACGAGTCCGGCACTGTTCAGGTATCCATCGCGTATTTCAATGGCGTGGCTCGTAGAAGCTTCACTCATACGAGTGGAGTGTTGACGGTCACTTGTACAGGAACATAACTCAACGACTGTCGGCCATATTGAATGAAATCAGATCGAGGAAATGTTTTGCGAATAAAACGACCATATTCCACTACAAAGTTAGTATTTTTACTAACCGCACACCTAACAATGAACGGTTTTACAACGATGTTAGTTCTGACGTCAAATGTGTGCCATAGCTTTTATAAATTGTATTAATGCTATTTACGGGTAGTTAACTTCGCACGGGTTAGATAAAAACACGACCTGCACAGAAGCTACTCGTACGAGTGAAATTTACAGGTAACCTGTACTCGTATGTAAGTGAACAGCCACTGTACTGCCATTGAAATACACGACGGATACCCGGACAGTGCCGGATTTGTACTCGTGTCTATGTGAACACAGCCTTACAAGTGTCTGATTTGCCTTCAAGTTGGTCGATATTCAAAGCTCAGGATTCCCATGCCTCCTAGAAAGTCCTGGATTTTCCCTCCTTGGTTTTCCATGCCATGGAAAGTCGTGCAAAATAAGTTTGATCCTGGATGGTTCTGGAAGTTGCAAAATCCTGGATAGTGGATAGTTGACGAAGTCACTGTGAGTTCAAAATAAACATGTGGCACTAACGAACCACTTACTTACTGTTAATACAATGACGGGATAAATGTCAACATATTTGGCATACCATACATTGGATTACATTCCGCATATACTACAAGTAACTGCTGTTTGTCTTTATGTGTGAACTTTGGTTCTGAGAAGATGCTGGAAAAACGTTTTGACGGTCCGGGAAAGTCTTGGAATTTTTTTGTCAGCAAAAGTGTGGGAACCCTGATGTACGATCAGATGGCCGGCATGAACGGGTGTGTCCTAGGAGTTCCTAATGCCGGCGGAAATGGCTCGATGTTGCACCATGGCGCGATCATACGCCTGCTTCACGGCTTTCAGCATGCTTGGTTTCATCGCACCTGACAACCGCGCGGTGTCAACGTTTGGGTTCACACCAAGACACTCAACCGCATCTTTGTGCAGCCACTGCCTGTTATAGCACAACAATCTTATGAAATCAATATTCATTCAGTTTACATCTGGTTAGTAGACGTTGTATAACGAGCTGTCACCACAGAATCTAGGGATGCACCAAATGTGTGACACACCCAGCCATAGCTATTAGCTTGTAGATTGCTTGAGGACTTTCTGTGGCTGTCAAGATAACTGGCAGCTACAGCATATGGCTACGGGAGCTTAGCGAATGTGACACATGAGACATTCTCAATTCACTTTCCGTCAACCACAATAAACTGCTAATAACAACACCTTAGGTGACGGTGATGACAAAAATTTCTTAAACGAAATCAATGACGTTCGTAATGTATTACCATTTATCATCTACGACACTAATGACGAAACCGAATGTGACAAAGATACATAAAACTATGCACACAAACAAATCAGCGAAAAGAGACAAGTACCGTACACGCGTGGAAGATGTGCTGACAACATGACTCACCAGGTGCATTTTGGGTCAAAGAAGAGAATGAGGTACATGTCAGCCCTGCTGGCAGCTTCACCCGGCTGTATGTTCAGGACCGACTCGGGAGGTGCTGGGATATGAATCCCGTTGAAATTGTAACCAGCTCGTGGCATCTTTGGATTGATTATCTACAATCAACAAGTGCCCCATGGTTACAAAGGTCAGAATAGTGATGAAACAATATCTGGATCTTCCTGGTTCTGCTCCCTTTCTACAGGGTGGGCCATAAAAAACGTGGCACTTTACTTTTGTCTATATCTTCACCAATTAATGACCAATTTTCAAAATTCTTTCACTGACACACACTCTGCGGACAATTTGCAATAATGTGATCATTATATTTTACCTTTTGTGTGTTTTTTCTTTTTTTCTTTTACTTACCTTGTATATATGTTTGCATGTTTGTGAGTGTTTTTGTGTGTGTAACTTTGTGTTATTTGTGTTTGCTACGGGCCGTGTTGCCTGAAATAAACCTGTGATGATTATATATCCCACCACACCGTTAATGCATCTCTACACTACCTTGTGAAATATGAATGAAATATGCATGCATAACGATAATCACAAACAAACATTTTGGTAAAATTGAAAAAAAACACTTTATATCAACACTGTGGTGAATAATCTGTATAACACTAGACTGTGTGTGGGTCTAACACAGTTAGTGTTATACGGATCATTCACTGCAATGTTGATTTGAAGTGTTTTTTTCATTTACTTAAATGTTTGTTATTATCGTTAGGTTTTCTTACATTTATGTTTCACAAGGCAGTGTAAAGGCACATTAACAGTGTGGTGGGATATATAATAATCACATTATTGCAAATTGTTTGCACAGTGTGCCAGTGAAAAAAATTTTTAAATCGGCCAATAGATGCCATGTTTTTTTATGGCCCACGATGTAGATCTGGAACAGCATTGCGCTGCAAAGCATGTTCACTGTAAACTATAGGGCCTCATGACAGGTGGCATCTAGCACGTCCAAAATCAGCAAGTGGATGGTCTCTGATGATAGCAACGTTCGAAAATAAGTTATATGACCAGCAAATACAATAAACTTGTTTCCAGTAGTCCAGCCATTAGCCCATGATGGCAAAAGTAACTTAAACCAGCACCAGACTTGCTGAAGACATAATCTAATATCATCAAAACAGTGCAACGTGAGACAATAATTGATTTCTCATTTAATTCTTCATTAAATGAATTTTATCTTCATTCCAAAACAGGCAACCATACTGAAATTTTACTAAAATTATGGATTGGACTGGACAAACCACGGAAGCTACACAACAGCTTGAGTGAATTTGAAGACAATGGCTTGTGGTATTTAGTTCAATGAGTCAAATGCTACGTTCTAGCCAGTGACTTGGCTGCACCAAACAGGCAAATTTTATCCAAGACATTTGTGGCTTGGTGGCTCAGCGGTTAGGGCGTTGGATACGAGACCGAAAGGTCCACGGTTCAATTCCTAGTCGGTGCACTACCAAGTAACAACTCTGGGCAAATTGTTCACACCTAAATCCCTGTGTATCTGCAAGTGGTATAGTGTTGAATTGTAACTTTCAGGTTACGGTTCGATTCTTACTGCTGGTCATTTGCAAGCAACCTTGAGCAAGTTGCTAACCTACTGTGTGCTCAGACCAACTCAGCCTCCTATCCCTCGTAGGATGGGAAATGAGTAGTAGCTTAAGTGAAGGCCAGAATGGCTGATTGGGGTGGTGGTATGTCTGCTTGCTGCAAACCATGAGTCCAGTTGTTCGCTGCCGCGAGCAATGGATGGCCGCATAGTGCGCTGCGGTATCATTAGCTCATGCCACTCAGCTGCCACTTCTGAGATTGTAAAGTGCTTCTGTCCATGAGTCCGTCTCATGTAAGAAGTGCTATAGCAAGTACCGTACTTTACCCTTTTATTATGTTTAACCAGGGTCCACTGTACTAGCAAGCCAGCACAACAGCCAAGGTTTCTGCTTCAACATGCCACAGCAACAGATTATCAATAACTACCAGGTAACATTTCAACTCCATAGCAAAAGGTAACATATCACATAAAAACCAAGCAAAACAAAAACATCTTACCATGCCAGGATACCAGGGAAAGCCACGACACTTCGCCCAGACACAATGCAGAGGTCGAAGTGTAGTAGCCCGGATGACAGACTGCATGCCACCATCGGCCTTCTTGCCTGAAAAACATTCCACACAGTCATCATCATTGTCATCAGTGCACATACAGCAGCTTCTAATATGCATCTCCACTTAAACGCTTAAATGCTATAGCTCATCATAGGTAACCCATCTCAGAGCTACGGAGCATCACCTGCCGTATGGGATCACACAGTGTTACTTACAACATGACACAGGTTAATGTGCCCCGCTTTAACCCCAGCCAGACAGAGTGGTACTCGATTTACCTACCATGGAGGGATGGAAGGCTGAGTTGACCTAGGCGGCTGGTTACATACCGAGATAGTTTACCTGTCCGCAGGCAGTCGCCCATCCAAGTACTAACAGAGTTACACAACTGTCAGTGTGTAATGGATTTAAGCCACTGTACCTCGAATAGGATATCGTGAGCTTGCAACGTCGCCAGGATCGGAACTGTCGCTGACGCCATTTAACATCAGTGCCGTATCAAGTACACGGACCTTATGCTGACTACCCTTCTTCCAGACATCATCGCTGATGGCATGCTTGCTACGACTGGCAATCCCGGTCACCACGGCGTTAACACCGCCATTACAGATAACTGACTCAGTCCTACGCTCACTGCTAGCAGCGTGCTGCCGCTTCGCAGGTGGACGTTTTGCAACAGTTGCTTTGGCGTTACTTACAGTTGCTTTCGCATTAATTTCAGTTGCTGATGTCTCTGGCTGCAGCGGCAACTTGACAGTGAAGCCATTAGCATTGCTGCGCCGCGACAGTTCCGAGACATCAGTCCGAGTACTGTCGACCTTAACGGTCTCCTTCTTCTCGAAGTCTTTGGCAGCCATCAGCTGAATAGCACTCAGCCGTCGCTGCTTTGCCTTCTTGCTGAACAGTATCATCGTTCGTCGGTTGACGCCGGATACAGCCGTTGCTGTGACTGGTTCAGCTTGTTTGCTCTCTGCAGGCGTCTTGACTGATTTCACTTGCTCATTGTCTGCAGTGGTTGATGCCACTCGACTCTCAGCTGTAAGCAAACATGTATAAATAATAAACATTAAAGAGTGAGTAGGGCTCAAGGTCCCACCTGACACAGCATCGGTCATTTTGGGGATGGCCTTTCCAGGCAGATTGCATACAAACACATAATAGTAGACCAGTAAGTTTAACCTTTACAGAAACATAAAACACAAAACACAAAAAACAAGGTAAACCTAACATTGTAAGAACTCCATTATAATGCGTGCATATACTAGTATGATTAACAACAATGGCTGTTTTAATAATCTTCCCTCTTATCCTCCAAACAGTCATTAATTTCAGAATGCTGGAAGACAGGGGAAAATAAACATTAAACAGTCATCACCAACACGTTGTGCTGTCAAACTACTGCCATATATTTACCACCACAACTATATCAGTCTTATATTACACTAGGCAAGAAATGGTCTGCATGCATCACTGTCAAATAAATGCATTAACAGGTTAAAAAATTATCACACATTAAAAAAATCAACGCACATTAAAAATATTAAAGCACACGCATAGATTTACTGAATTCTGTGAAGCAGAAGTTTCAATATTCCATTAAACTGTGGTTATTTGATGATCAAACAACATTCAGGTAATTAGAAATTGTTTTGTTGCTGTTCCATCACTCATTCCAGACACCCTGTTGATGTAGTACACCTGTAACTGCAGCAACATAATGATGCGTTATTAACGCATGTGTTCACGTCATTAAAAAATCAATGCCTCGACAGCATAACTGATAAAACAGCAAATAGCTTAAGTCTAAAACGTTTTGTTGCTTATGCTGTTTTTAGCACAAGTATAAACTAGAAATGTTCAGTGTTAATAGAAATGATTGTCAGTTTTTGGCATTATGAGCACACAGCTTTACGTAAACTGGCAAATAATCACCTTTCATGCTTGGTTTGTCAACTGTTGCGGTTGAATGTAGCCCTGTAACCTTGTCAAAACCAATTCTCTCAACAGCCTGACGCAAGCTCTTCAGAACTTTGCTCGCCTGTTAATCGAAAACAACAACTTACATTCATATTAAAAAGAACAGCTGGAAAATAAAATGCACCATAAAACTAAATATGACCCATAATAATTTCACACAACATACAGCTAATTCCAAGCTGCTCACCATGAAAGATACGCAAGCACTTCTAGTGACCCTGCGAATATTATACAATATATGAACTGTAATAATCACTACACATCTGAGTGCAACTGCTGGGTAGAGAAAGCTAAAAATCTACATAGTCAATGAATACGTTCTGATGATACCTGGTCTTTCATTTTGATGGCTGTCCTATGCACAGTACTGTGATTGACGCTGGCTTCCAGCAGGCCAGCGATAACCTGCTGCAGGTCACTGGAAAACGCTTCCACTGAACCATATCCATTCAGCTTCCGCCGCACTTCCGACAAATGTCCATTCTCCTGCTAACAGCAGGCTAGAGAATTTAAATTTAGTTTTTTTACTACGCTAAATGTCTCACTCATTGCTACATACAATATTTTCTCACACGCAACAGTGCATTGGTTTTAAGAGCAATACAAAATTATGCAAAGTATGGATTTTAGAAAGTCTGGCCCAAACAATTAGCAAAGTTCACTTCTGGGAAAACTGGTCTAATGTGTAGCAATTGCAGAAAAACTAACTCGCTAAACACCAAAAATGACAGAAGTCAATGAATTAATCAATGAATCAGAGTTGCCTTAATATCAGAGCTACTTCAGAGTTAGTAGTAAATTGTTCCGGAAATGACAACGTCAAGTATGATGCACAAAAGAACCACGTTTTCAACCGACCGTACTTAGGTAATGGTTGAGCTGTTGGTACAAGTTGTCATCTGTCCGTGTGTCTGTCTGTCTTCCATCCGTATGTCACAAATCTATTGCGGCTAAGCTTTAGGTCAGAAAGGACAACTTTTACATGAATAACTAGCAACGTGTGTTAAAATCGGACATGCAAAATTTCAGCCATCTAGTGCAAAGAGAACATTTTCAAATTGGGGTTGAATGAAGCGGGATAGCAAATTCAATGAAAAACTGGCCATATTTTGGAAATGGTGAAAGATAGGGCCAAGGTTACCATTAGTCAGATGAAATGAAAATCGTCGACCTTGGATGATCTTGAAGATCACTGACAAGCAGTATGATCAGCTATCCTAGCGACAGCTGGGCTTCTTGTCAGCTGTAGACAGAAGGACAGATAACTGCAGTGGCTGAAAACTGGTGGTAATATGATACTCACGGCCTGTGGCTCAATCTGATTGAGGGCACATCTCAACAGCACAGTTATCGGCCGCAGTCGGACCTCTGTGACCGACTCATACAACTTCACCTATGAACATACAAGCAAATTCATTCAGCGGTCAGATAAACATTACAGACATACAGAAACATTTAACTGCTAAAGTGAAAACAAGAATACCATATTTAATATTTGTTAATACCAGCAAGCTCATCAATTAACAATTCAAAAAACCGTACAATTTCTTGCCCGCTAATTTCACTTTTTTTGTCAATTGACCAAATATCACATTACAGATAGCAGAAATACCTTATCAACATACTTCAACAGGAATTAATTACACACACGTATCTATAGCCTGACAGAACTGGCCATATCATTAAATTTTCTCCTAATGTATATGGTTTGATTGCCACAGTCATCCACAGAATTAAAAACAAAGAACGAGTCTGCCAAAGACATTCATGTAATATAACAAATTAACAATAATATTAAGTTCTGTAATACTAGTAAACAATGGCTGCAACAAAAGCAGTCATAGACAGTGTGCAAATTACAGTAATTTGGATGAAATACTTTAATACCGATTCTATACTATATTTTTTGTTTACATAGACTCTGTGAGACCAGAAGTTTTTGCCATTTACAAATGTTTTGCTGTTTTAAAAATTTATTTTTAACATTGTAGAGCATTTAGTTGCAAATAAATGGTTATCTAATTGTCTGACATTATCTGTCATTAGAAAAGCAGCATGCAAATGTCTGTTGAAACCTGTTCCAACTTGAGTCGTTCACGCTTTTTGATCAGCTCCAGAAGAAGTCGCACTTTCTCCAGCTGTTGACGCAGCCGTCGAGACTGACGAAAGTTCTCTATTGCGCTCGGCAAATCAGCCTGCGACATTCGAAGCAGGCAACTACACTGTAAGAAATGTGAACAATAAGCCCAGCTGTCGCAGTCACTAGAATAGCCAACCATAATGGTTATCACTTGACCTTCAAGGTCATCCAAAAATCAATGATTTGCAGGTAATTTGAAAGCCAATATGCGACTTCCTATTAGTGATCATTAGCAACCTAGGCCCTATCGTGCACTGCTCAGCCACAGTACATCTTACCTCTAAACTAAACAGATTAGTCAGGGTTCCTACAGGTTTTCTGTAGCAAAGTTCCCTGACTTTTCCAGTCATGGAATGACAATTTTCCTGACGTTATTGAAACAATAACCCTATCACACAAATGTCATAAACGGTATTAAGTAATGAAATGGTATTAATAGAGCAATACGCAAATGACAGAGGCCCTGGTCAGGGGTCAGTGGGGCAAAGCCCCCCTGAAGCTGAAACACGTCTAGCTTTTGGACGTTCAATGGAAGCCGCAAATTTGCCTGCTTTTTTATATTTGGAGATGCAGAAAATCACTGTTATCTGCAGTCCGCATGATCCAAGATCATTTTACCTGACTTTTCAAAAATACTATTTTTCCCTGACATTTCGCTGACAACACATTTTCCAGTTTTCCCTGACCTGAATAAACCCTGGTTAATAGCAACAAGTTAACAGCAAGTATGTGCTCAAAACACGCCACAATGCCAGTAAGGCACACGTGTCAAGCTTACTACAATCTGCAATTCATAATTATTTACAATCTTTGGCTGAAGCAGCCGCTCAATGAGAGGGCATCTAAATAGCATATAAATTGATAGCATGCAAATAAAAGCTACTCCCACAACAATTCTCAAAATCTTACTCTGGGAATCAGAAAAATGGGCCAGTAGTACAAAATCCGATCATGTATGTGTGTGAGCGCTATAAAACTAAGAAGTACAAAATACATACAAAAATATGGGAAGCAGACTGGCCAGACGACAGTGACCCTGGGCTCGGCTATACAGAATCAAGCAACATAACACTCATTATATAACAACAATACAGATTTCACACAACTCTAGAGTGAGGGAGTGAGTAGGGTTTAATGTACCACCCAACACAGTATAGGTCATTTCGGGGACGGCCTTTGCAGGCAAAATTGCACATACACATAATAACGGAACAAAAAGTTTAACCTTTACAGAAAGTTTAACCTTTATGAAACACAAAACACAAAAAAAGGAAACCCAAAATTGTAAAAACAGCCAATTATAATTGTGCACTATGTATCGAAAATGACAGTTCTGATAATCTTCCCTGTTATCCTCCAGACAGTCATCAATCTCATAATGCTGGAAGAGAATAGTCTCTAGAATTCTCACACCAGTAACTGCAATAACAACAGGAAAAGACATATGGCCAAACTGGTATACTACAACTAAGTGAGTGAGTGAGTAGGGTTTAACGTCCCACCCGACACAGTACTCGTCATTTTGGGCATGGCCTTTCCAGGCAAAATGCAAGTGCACATAATAACAAAACAAAAAGTTTAACCTTTACACAAAATTTAACCTTTATGAGACACAAAACCTAAAAACAACCTAAACCTAAAATTGTAAGAACTACCAATCCATAGTGTGCATATGTAACTAACAATGATGGCAGATCTAATAATATTCTCTCTTATGCTTCAGACAGTCATCAATGTCAGAATGCTGTCTATTGGAGAATGAGGGGTAGACTACAACTAAAGTAAGGTTACAAATATATGGTCATTGATAAGTCCAACAGTCACAATAGTACTGACCATACTCAAGTGTGATAAAAAAGTAAAAAGCTGAGCAGAAAGTACCACAAAAAAGTAAATTATCTCAACTGTCAGCGTGCTATGATAAAAGCAACTAATATGGATCATCCCACCGCCACAGTGAACATTGCTGTACATGTACTCACTCGCGATCTGATCAGTTGCCTTGCAGAGACACGAGTGGCCCGACGTATTGGTACACCATTCACCGACTGCCGTTTCAGTTGCCAGTAACTGTGAAGGCGTGAAATAAACGTCTTCTTCCGCTGGATTGACACTTTACTCACGATAGTTTTTATGCTGACGCAAACCATATACAACATCTTCATAGCACATTACACAAGGAAATATACTAAAATATACCAAAGCACAGAAATGGCATGATTACTGATTACAGTATACATATGAACTATCAAACCAAGCAACGACACTTGATTTAAGAAATAAAAATCAATTTTATACTTGGACAACCAGCGTTTGTATAGCTGAAACACTTTTCGAAAGTTACTCAAGTTAGACTCCCAAGAGAAAAATTTGATCTTACAAACTGTGGTGGCTGTACCTTTTCCAGCTGTATTACCCTTCCTGTAAGCCAACCAACAGCAAAAAGACTGACAATGTTCCCAATCTCAAATGGAGACAGCATGCTGCAATAAGTATGAAATGGCAAATGAAATGGTGACTGGGCTCTTCTATCTCCAACCTAAAAATAGCAATCCTCCCCTGGGCCGTAACAGTGTTCCTGACCTGAAGACAGCATGCTGCCACCATGCCGTCACGGTCAGTAAGTAACGTTGTTGCTGCACTTTTATAGGTCAGACACTATACTGCTAAGTCCCTTCCTATCACAAAATGGCAGCATCAACAGAAAAAATCAGACCAAAAAATATAAGACAGAAAGTATTAACAACAATAGAGTAAATAAAAAAAATACGACAAGCGACACAACTGAAAGTAACACATGAAATATACAAGCCACATATACTCATTATACGAGGGTCATCAAAAAAAGTTGCCAGCCTCGACATATTAGACAACATCACTTTCCACAATCTATACATCAGTGAAACATGTATCCTTTACTGACTCATATGAGTCTGCTGTGGATATGATGTCATTTTAATTTATGATTTATGTGCAGATTGTAGAAAAAAAATGCCGTCTAATACGTCGAGACTGGAAACTTTTGGGATGACCCTCGTACCTCTGTGAGCAGACATAATAATACAGGGTGGTCCAAAAAAAACAGCACAAAGTTTATGGCACCATAATTTTGCAACCATACATCACAGAGTCATGAGGTTTTCAGCAAAATGTTCTGAAAAAAATTCTTTACATGACTAAAGTCAGTGTTTAAATACAGCAATTAAATATTCTTTGTTTCACCGCTGGCAAGTGAACTATTGAAAAACAGAATTACCTTCAATGTACCTTGGTCCATAAAAACTTGCCATTATCATTTTTTCAATAGCTCCATGAAACATTGTCCGATTTCAATAATTTTTGGCATGCGACATTAAGAAGAAACTTGACGCAAAGCTCTTTAGTTTTGGCCACCTCACCTTAAGGCTGTCGCTACACTACCATGTGAAATGCAGAAGTCGCTGTTTGGCTATTGACAACAATGAATTCCTATTGGAAAGTGTATGCGTCAGCTAGAAATTATAAACTGAATAGCGACAAATGCAATTAGCAATTACTATCACTCAAAAAATCACACGTATCACATCACATCTCTTCATTTCAGCATGTGCTCAAAATTTCCTTCTGCAGCACAAACGCAAGCGGTAGACGTTGACACCATTTGCCAACAGCACGTTCAGTAACTGCATGACTCAAGAGGCCCACTCGCTGTTGATGTATCATTTTAGTTTGTCAACTTAGAATTTTAAAATAAAGATGAAGCAACAAATTTTCAATGATTTTGCGGTCTCAGTAATTGTCTGAGCTGACGCATGCACTGCCCAGTATGAATTTATTGTTGTCAATGGTCAAAATACAACTTCTGCATTTCACAAAGTAGTGTAACAACAAACTTAGGGCGAGGTGGCCAAAACTGCAGACATTTACGTCAAGTTTCTTTTTAATGTTGCATGCCAAAAATTATTAAAATCGGCCAATGTTTCATGGAGCTATTGAAAAAATAAAAGTGGCATGCTTTTATGGACCGCGGTGTCGAGGGTAATAGTGTTTTTGCATAGTTCAACTGCCAGCAGCAATAACCAAGAATATTTATCTGCTGTATTCAAATACTGACTTTAGTCATGTAAAGAATTTTTTTCGGAACATTTTGCTGAAAACAGCACGACTCTATGGCGTACGGCTGCAAAATTAGGGTGTCATTAACTTTGTGCCGTTTTTTTGGACCACCCTGTAGATAACTTCTGATGCATCAAATCTTAACCAACAACGATTTAATATTATTCCAACTGGTTATAGTAACTGCTACATTTTTTCAAAAACTGATATTATATGTGCAATATTAAACAACTGTAAAATCAAACCTGCTAGGCGAAACAACTGGTATGGAGAGAATGGGCCCGAAGTGACTATTTTCAGCCAGCAGTTTTCGCGCATGTTTTATCTTATCCTTCATCTTTGCACGATACTCCGCCAGCAAATCAGCACTACCCGGAGACACTGGATCATTCTCAGTGCTGTCATTAGTCGCACTGTCCTGGAGCTCACTTTCCTTTGGAGAATGCTGTTCGCAGTATGCTGTTTTCCGAAAAATGATGGAAGGACCATCTCCAAACGCTGTGCCAACATCTCTTATTGGTTCCACTTTCATGTACAAGCCAGCCTGTTGGGCACATGTGACATGGAATGCAGTGTAGCAGCTGGTCTTGTGGCACTGGATGCAGGCACCAATCCCACGGCGTTTACAGATGCAGCACGTGAGCTTCCAACGAGCTGTTGCAACTCGGTCGATGCCGTCAATTGGCTCGAGAAATACACTATTTGCAAACCCGACTTCTGGTATCCACAGCGCACAGACAACGTGTGCCCAGTCACCGTCGTCAGTCTGTTTAAAGGCTCCGCGTCTGCAGGGACAAAGACAGCATGAGACTGCACGCGACGGCGAGTAGAGACATCTCCGACAAACCCACGGGCCGTCCGGTATATGCGGAACCCCATAGCATTCCTGGTGAACTGCCAGATTACAGAGATCACAAAACAGGATGACGTTGTTGCTGTGACATTCACCATCCAGGCATATACAACAGATAGCATCCTCATCGGCCAAAACATGTCCACTGACTTGGCTCTGAAAATACGACTCCTTTTCGAAATTGTCCATCAACAACTCAAACGTCTCTTTACTCACGGGTGGTACGCTATCTTTGCGTCTTCTCTGATTTATAGCTTTCAGCCATGCTGCATCCTACAACACACATAAGCAATGTAGTTGATGAATACATATGCTTTGCTGTATCAAAACTAAATAATCAATACCAGGTAGTATAAAAGTGCTAACATTAAGCATAGCAGTTACAAACTATACTGATCATCACCACCCATCATTTTCAGTCTTTGTTCATGTTAAACTGTTCAGTTCTTAGGGTTACTCTGTCAGATTAGTAAGTACCCAACATGAACTTCCAAGACTTGTAAAACATTCCATTTACAGGTCTCAACTCTCCTGTCATTGAACCAACACTGTCCAAGCAGTAAAGTACAGCTAAATAGAAAAAAAACGAAGACATATTATACACTAGAAAGCAGTCAGAGCCCGCACACCTCTGCCAAGGCCATGTTGTTCACTAGGTGGCAGCACCATCTTCGGTTTTGGAGTGGTTTGCCTTAGGCCCCACTGAAAGCAATGGTAACGAAAATTTCAAAGTGATCCAGAATCTAGGATTCCTTAAGGATCACCCCGAAAATTGAATCACTGGTAGTTTTTGCCATTCCCGACATGCCCTCAAAATTTCAGAAAGATCCTTCCAGAATCTTTTGAGTTATCTTGCTAACAGACAGACAGACAGACAAACAAACAAACAAAGTCTGGCAAAAACATAACCTCCTTGGCGGAAGTAAATATAAACAAAAAATTCAAAAGCTAACACAAATTAAAAAACACTAGCAGATAATAGAGTAGTAAATTTAAAAAATCACTGCCGATAGTCAACAGTCAACGTCCCTGCCTTATAT
>Ga0209671_1000196_pt1 | contig 33481 bp, 15 predicted proteins | sample WorMetHERISLAND2_2_FD_187401 | JGI IMG/M metagenome (GOLD analysis project Ga0209671, IMG submission 187401) | Marine gutless worms symbiont microbial communities from Max Planck institute for Marine Microbiology, Germany - Olavius geniculatus... | ecosystem: Host-associated > Annelida >...
GCTAAATCTAAATATACTCAATTTATTCAGCAGTCTATAAGTTAACATTTGCCGTTTCTAGGCTACTTTTATGTCTTGCAATTTCATGTTGTGCATTTTCATGTTCTGCACGTTCATGTCCGATACAATTCCATGCATGTCATTTTGATGGTCCGTTATTTTTATGTCTGTTACTTTCAGTCAACCCCTATAATTTGCCAATTTTATTATTTAGCAGTGAATACTAATCTTAGTGATTGGTTATAGTGTAATAACTAAAAAACTTACCAGTTTGGTTTACGCTACATTAAAAATCTATAAGGCGTTCACAAAATAAATTTATGGCCAAAGTCATTAGACAGCGCTTTTGGCAAGCTATTATTGCTTGGCAAATCACAAAACTTCCATATAAATTACACACAATTAAGTCTACACTGTGTCTCAAAAAACGTCACATTTGGTATTGTCCGTATCTTTGCCGATTATTAACAGATTTTCAAAATTCTTTTACTGGCACACTCTTTATACAATTGGCAATAAAGCAATTATTAAGTTTTCTACCACACTTTAACTATGTCACTACACTACCGTGTAAAACACAAATTGTCAAAAATCACTAAAATCACAGTAATACATGTGCAAATATTATTTTCTGAAACAATTTTTAATTTATTTTTTAAATTGAAAAAAGAAAGTTTAATTTTAGACACACTTCATGTGTTTGTAAACAAAAAAGAGACAACATTAAATGCATTGCAGTGACAATACATTTGTAATGTAACCTGGCATTTGGCAATGAAGACAAAGCTCTGTTTAAGACTGTATACTAATTCAAAAAAAATACAATTTTAGAGAATTTGTCAAAATTTTCAAAAATAAAATGCAAGAAAGACTTTGTTACTAAAAAGTTTTGGGAAACAGGAAGCACCAACCAAAGGCTGAAGCGTGCAAATACGAAAAAGAACGTGACCACTTACCACTCTCAATAAAATGGTAGACTTACTTAACCACAGAGACTAAAAACAAACACATTGTTGAACTCGCCAGATATGTAGAAAGATATGTTTAACACAGTGTAGCATCGTACAGATCATACATCGTGAGCTTGGGCTGAAGAGTCTTTCATTTTTTAACATGCTTTTTACCTGTTATTGTTAGTTTTTCTTGCATTTATATTTTACAAGGTAGTGTAGCGACACAGTTTAGGTGTGGTGGGAAACAAAATATTTGCTTCATTGCCAATTGTATGGAGAGTGTGCCAGTAAAAAATTTTTGGAAATCGGTTAATAATCGGCAAAGATATGGGCAATATTAAATGTGACATTTTTGAGACACAGTGTATTTTTAGTGTGCTTTTGGTGATTTATAATGTCGGTTCACGTTAACATTGCAGCATGACATAAATGTCTGCAATAATTACTCACTGGCTTTAAAAGAGTACTTAGGCTTAATGTTGCTGATCATACTGACGTTTATGTTGTTCGTTCACTTGAATGGCAATATTAGGTCGTTTTGCTAAGCTGCGGAGCGACTTTCGTCGGTCTGGCAGGACGACACGAACCATTGACATTACAGCGTGTAACACCACAGCACCGCGGCGGCAGTTATGGACTGCAGGATTAAATGAATCAGCGCCATGCAGGTCGACATGAGAGTGTCCGTGCCATGGGCGCAAGCTTCTAGAAATCACTGTCGGGGCGGGCTCACCCTTCTTTCCTTTCCGCCTCCTTTTCCAATTCCTAAATCCAACTGCAATCTATCTACGGGATCTGGTGAATTCTTGTAAGCTATCCAACCCTGCATTAAAATATAAATATGTCATAATGTAAAAAACAAATAGTGCAATCTTAGTTTCAAATTGTACGCTTTGAGGCTAAAACTGTGCACTTTTGTCACTTTCACGATGACGCATTCCACTTTTACTGCGTCAGTTTGGATGTATAATACTCATAGGCTCATACTGCGTTGCAAAAAATCTTCATGAGTCAGACGCCCGCCTGCCGAAGTCGTCGACCCCAGAAACTTTTAGTCCTGCTTCTGGGGCGCTCGCCCCGATGGAGTCGGCGTTATGTGGTCAGTGGTCGTGGTGGCGGCAGGTTAGATAGGTTAGCGTCGACACTGTAGACTTGCCCGTTGCTGCTGCTGCAGCCGGTTTAACATTAAAATGTCTCACCCATGAAAAAAATCCGCCCGGGGAGAGATAATCACGGATTTGATATGTTTCCGTCTTAATTAAATATCGCCGGTCCCATAAAAAGTTTCCCCATTATACGATCGCCCCCAGAAAAGTCTCCCCCGGCCGACAATTTACCGGTAAAAATCCGTCGCGCCCGGGCGGCCACCAGGCGGGGCGGATTTTTACCGGTAAATTGTCGGCCGGAAAGACTTTTCTGGGGGCGAATCTATAATGGGACACCGGCTGGCCAGTGCATGGCAGCGGGCTCTCAGTCGACAGACAGTTATGGACGATGTCCGGCGCGGCTCGACCTTCTCGGCCACGTCCAGGTCCTGGAAGCGTTGTCCAGCGAGCGGGCGGCAGCTGCACCGGCCGGGCGGGCGGCGTGTCGCTCTCGAGTGGTGTCAGCTACAAATTGCACCGCGCCGGCGCGCACAGATGCTGGCGCAGCGGCGGCACGATTGATGATGCTGCTACAGTGTCTTATAATGACCGGTGTCTGTCTGCTACTGTCTGCACTCTGCAGCGACTGCAGTCAGTCGTTCGACCTTGCAACCTCCATCGATGCCCAGCCAGCCAGCCACTGCCAGCCTGTAGTATCATCGTTCGTTGTTTCCATGGATGTCCAGCCACGAAGTTTCTGCTGTGATGCGACCAGACACTACACATATTGAATTATTGCTGTTAAACATTTTAATTTTGCGCCAAAATTTTTCCATTATGTGGGTTCAGCCGCATATTTAGCATTTTTAGACGAAAATTTTTCAACAGCCAAAAATTGCCTCCCCCTGCTTTTTCCTCTCCCTTTTGCCAGAACGGCACTGGATATCGTAGAGATTTCGTCAGTAACGATGATCATCGTGCAGGTGGCAAAGTGCTGTTGAACAGTCGAGCAAGTCGCAGGTGAGATGATCAGTAATAGGCACTCTCATCAGTCTATAGACAAGGCCTTCTGTAGTGAGTGACCAGGGCTCAAGTTGCTGCGACTGCTACGCAAGGATACTCATGACGCCATCCATGCCCTTCGTTAGACTGAAATAGGCCTGCATTATATAGGTCACATGATAAACTAAGATGCAAGTATTATTAGGTGCAGCTGCTGTAGCCCCCTCGATCATCAGCATTAATACATAACTCAGCATGTCCAGTTTAATAAGCTTCATCTTCTTGGTTGTCTAGGCTATATGTAATGTAATATAGTAAGCTTAATACAGTAGTAAGCTTGGCCAAGACAAAACAGGAGGACAAAAGTTACGGAACTTAATCCCTGCATCATTTATGCAAAACAAACGGACAAATTCATTGTTTGAATTGTGAAAAATTATTTGGGAAAAAGGTTGAACTTTTCGACGGTCGGAGCCCGATTAAAATTGTGATGTAAATCGTATGTAATTAGTATGTAGCTGCCCCCAGTACATAATTTGACAGTGTGTTAAGGGAATTGAGAAAACAGTTGGGGAATTCAACCCCTTAACCCCACCTCAATTTAAACACTGCAGCGAATCTTAGTTATGTAAATTAATTATTTTGTACCATAATTTCACTTTCAGTGTCGCAAATGTTAAGTTCAAGTAAAGAAATTAAGCAACAACACACGCATTTCATAGATCTTTCACATTTATACAGTTTCCGTGGTTTCAGCTGCAGACATTTCGAAAGCTGACGATGACGCATGCGCGACGTCCATACATGAAGCAAGCAAGAATGACTTCCGTCGTCAAGTTTTTCTGTCAAGACGACTCTGCAGCCACCTAGCGGCCGGTCGGTCGGTCGCAGCGGCGCTCATTAATTTTCCCGCCTCAATGCTCCCGAGCGCAGACGACCTCGCCAGCGTCTCTTCTAGTCCGCTAGCTCCGATGCACGATGAGCACGTCTTCTGAGCCGACATAGGCGTTCAGTTCATGGGAGCCATCGCCGGCCTTCGCGGTCATAATCTTATGAGGGGCTTGGGGTAACGGCCCCATAGGGTTTGTTTTATTCCTGAAGATTTTTTTTGCAACGGTAAGAATGAACCAGTTTGTGCATTTCGACGTCCTGTTCAACCTCAATGCAAGACACCGCCTGTATCAAAACTGAACGGTAAACAGGCTGACTGCGAGACAATTTTTGGTCCAGTTTCAGGGAAAAAAGCGTGCAATTTTGTCACTTTCTCAGTGAGACATTTGTAATTTTACTGGAACGCGTGGGGAAGCTTGCAGCAATCCTGCAGATGCCCTAAGCTGGATTTATGGGAGTGTAAAAAAGAGGAAAAGAAGAGAAAAATAAAAAGGGAAGAAAATGATAAAAAGTGGAAATAAGGCAAAGGAAGAAAATTTTACTTAAAGCAAGATCGCCCCCATTGATTTATCTACAAAAATGGGTGCCTGCAGACTGCAGTGGTGTTCAGTCGACTACGAAGAATAAGCAAGACGTCGACGTCATCGTTGACGTCGTCGTCTTCGTAAATCGACTGCGTGCATGGGTGGCCGAGCTCTATACTGCGAGCGCTGAGTACTTCTCGCATTTGTCGCTGAAAAAGTTCGCGGTCTCGGTTACCGAGTCTCGCTTGCTCAAGTCTTCGTCAACAACAGCGAGTTGTGATAGATAATTTGTGCTGAACTGACATTTTTCATAGTTTTTTTTTTATTTTTTGACTTTGATTGTGAGACTGCAGGTCTTTTCAAATGTCCCGTTCTACAGCATGCAGCTGCAAATCAGAGGAGTTTTAACTCTGAGTTCTACACTGTCCGGAAAAAAGTAACCCCAAGATATTGTACAATAGAAATTTCAAATCTAAACATATCTGAATAAAATTTTGTAAACTTAATCTTCAGTCAGTTTATATAACGATCACTAAATTTCGTTTAAAAATATCATTTATTAGCGGATTTATTAATTATTGAATATCGATAACAAAATATCTGCGATATGGCGTTACAGTCGCTCTATCGGAAGTGACGTTTGTTGACGTAATGAACATAAACAATAACGTAAAAATAACAAAATGATTTTCTGCAGATTTTCTGTGTGCCGTTGCTTAATACCGGACACTTCACGTTTTGGGGTAACCTCACAAAAGCCGTTCTAACTATTATTTGCGCCGGCAGATTTAACGAAAATTAGATACTTTGATTGCCAATGGACGATGCATTTTTGTCGTAAAGTTTTGTCAGAATCGAATAGTGTTTGTTGAAGTTACGCAAATGTTCAAACGACAAAGAGAACTTCTCGACTTCTGTGACTTAATACTGGTAACGAAAATATTTTGTTACCAAAAATCAACAATAAATAACGTCTCTAATAAATCTTTAAAACAAAATTTGGTGTTTGCTTTAACACAGTAACACAGTAACACAGTATTTAATATTAGCAATTAGCAATTTATTAATGATTAAGTGTATGAAATGTTTCCATTCGTTCTAATTTAACATGCTATTGTACAATGTCTTGGAGGTTACTTTTTTCCGGACACAGTGTAGATGTATTCTCGTTTCCTAAATTATAGGTGAACAAATTAATATCGTTTAACGTCGGCAAGAAGCTCACCGAATCAGAGGAGCAGAGGGCGGAGTGGGACACTGTCAGTTTATGGTCCGCCTCTATGGTCGCATAGGCCTATATCTTTAACAATAACAATGCAACATCATTGCAAACATGCACAGAAATGCAGAACGCTAAAACTTCACAAATCATTAATAAACGACTGTCATTATATAGTTTTGTATTTTTGACTTGAAGAACAACTTTAGGCCTATACGCGCCATTTACATCTGCATCAACGTTTGCACTGTATAATTATGCCCTTCTACACATGTAATACAGAATGACTAAAGATGATTTAAAGTTAAGTTAGAAGATGTAACACTGCGACATTTGTTCGTAAAAAATGTTAACATTTTGAAAAAAAACGTTCGATAATAGCACTATTAGATAAAACTGGCTTCGGTAATCATGTAATCTTAACCACTTTATGTAGGCTTATTCAGAGCTTTATATAAACAGCTTGGAGAATAACGTTCAGTGCGAGCAACCCTTGGATCAAGAAAGAGACAAAGCTATACACCGTTACAAAGTTAGGCCTACAGACTACTGCATGTTAAAATCAGTTCATGGACCTCGCGATAGCAGTAATCAGCATACAATGCCAAGCATTTCTTGCTGCTGCTGCTGTAACCCGGACGTCATTAGTGTACGTCATCGATACGTCATCTTGCCACATCTCCAGCAGCCAATCAGCAACTATGCCGCGGCATCTTGAGCTGTCAGTTAGACACTGACTCCGCCTCTCTGACTGCCGCTAGCAGCGAGGCTCCGCCTTCCTCTTGTCCGGTGTCTTCCGACTGCAATTATTTGTCGCTGCATGCTCAGAGTGGCACTGAACGACGCTGCAGACCGTTTGGAGCAGAGTCGCTGTCTATGAGCTTCAACGAAATCGGATTAGCGAGTAGCGACGTCGCAGAGTATAGTACACTGTGACACGGACACTGCTGTTAACTAATCGTCACCAAGTCCGTTAGCCTACAACTCGCTCACTGAGGCATTTGTGAGTGCGTGTGAAGAATCATTCGCTGCAGTGTTGAAGAAGATATTTACGTGTCATGCAGGTGACATATGGAACTTTTCTATACGATGACGATGTCAATAACGACTCAGATTTGATTAGAATTTTTTTCCCATTTTTAATTTTAAATATAACATTATCTGGATAAACGTGCACTTCGTGCAGATTGTACATAGTGAGACATATAGCCTTAATACGAGTTTGTGTTTCCAAATAAAAAGTTTTCACGCCATAAATAACATAAAGCTACAACAATTTAAAACTAGTTTCATAAATTGCAGTATGTGTTTATGTTGCATATTTCATTCACTTCTCTCACTCACCTCCTTATGCTGCATGCACTGCAGCAATACGCAGTTACACACGCGTTTATTACTTCGCTCACTGTCGGCGTCTGTCGTATAGGCCTAATAACGAGTAGAAGTTTAAAACTGTAAACGCGGAAAGAATTAAGCATGTGCATGATAGGCCTATGACTGCATGGACGTTTGTGATACAACATAATAGGCCTACCCATTCACGCGTGTTCCAGTCGACAGAGGCAAGTTTAGGTTGGCCTCTACCAACCGTCTGACAGCGACGATCACCTGCAGTGCTACAGTTGGTAAACGGGCATTTCCGGTCTTCGGTGCCAACTTATGGAACGAGCTTCCATCGGACATAACCTCTGCACCGTCATTTTCGGTCCTCGGTCTCAAGACTCTGCTCTTTTGTTGTTCATATCCAGACTTACTTGATTATCTGACATTTCACTGTCGTGTCATGATTATGATGGCGATGATAACAATGATAAAATGCCGATAAGCATTAAAACATATAAAGTGACTGGAATGAAGTAAATGAAGTGAATACAATATATGCATAAAGATGATTGTCGCTGTTGATTGCAGGTATATAGTACATTGTTTTAAATTGCTGAAGCCTTACGCTATATGTGTTGCAGCTGGCATAGTCGACTGACTACAGTGTCAACGAGCGCACCTGCTCTGTATGTGACGTCATCGTTAACAACAACGCGACGTCATCACCGCGGCGTGCGTGCGTATGTGATTTCACATCTCACCGTGCACCACGCCACCCCAGGCCGGGCCGGAAGCACTTCTCGCAGTGACGTCACGGTGACGCCCAGGACCGGGGACTCAGAGCTGCGTGGTGTCGGAGCGCCCGCTGCGGCACACAAACTGGGCGTCAGGACACAGACAGCGCTTGGAGGCGGCGGCTGCAGAGTGCCGCGGGCGGAGCTGGCGAAGTGTCTTCTCCACGCTCGGTCGGACGGACGACGCCTTCGTTCCACGCGAGGCTCAACTCGCTGACACTTTCGCACCGTCAATCCGTGTCTGCTGCTGCTTCGTCGCTTGCTACAATTGCTTTCACTCCTTTGCAGTCCGGTATCATCTTCACTTAGGCTACTTATTTCCACGCTATTTTATACGTCCCGTATATCTTCAGTTTGCAGACAGAATAAGGAAAGTTCAACTAATACTCGATTAAATACAAATAGTGTCGAAAATGTCGCAAAAATCACAGCAATGTCATATACCGCTCCTTCTCGGCAGTTTGAAAAATATTGTTAGTGGGATGTTTAGTTAACATCGACAAACTGTGACCGCAATTCTGCGCCGATTCCAGACTTGACGGCAACTTTTGTATACTTCGAAGGACATGATTTATCCGTTTATGCATTTCTTAATTGAAAGGGACTTTTCTTTCCAAATTGTTTCAGAACCCTTCGCTGGACGAACAGATAAACTGGGAAACGGACGGACGTACCGACGACGGATGGGTAAAACTTGTAATGCCGCTTACTATGATGTCGGCTATACCATATCAAATGCATACAAAGTTACAAACTGTTGTAGAAGATACGGCGTGCTGTAAAAATTGTTTTCATCATGCGCCCGGTGCATTCTGGATCGTCCGCTGACTCCAGTAGCTATCAGTCCGCAAGTGTGTCTGCAACGGAAGTGACATCATCGGCCTCGTTGCCTGGTCGTAGCGTTTCTAGCTTATTGCTGGTAAATATATTGCTTTTGTTGCTCTGCAGTTAGATGAGTTGATTATATAACAGAACTATAACTTTGTTAGTGCACTAATGCAACTAAACACAAAAATGTGTATATGTCGTGCTGGATGATAGACTTTCTAAACATTATTCTTCGCATGTGTGTATACGCGACGGTCATATTCAGAACATGAACGTTTATGTGCAATTGATAAAGAGATGTTGCTAAAAGTCTGGGTGCTGATTGGCTTGCAGTACGCTACTTGCGACTGGAGCGACAGCGGCAGTGCCTATGGCTGGCGTAACCAAGAAGATGCGCATCGACGTTGAGTGCTCAGTGCTAATTGACTGCGGTAAATAGGCCCAAGACCTCGCGAACTGCACGAAGCAGCAGCAGACTATTATATGATAACTGATCGTTTTGTCTGGTGTGGTTGTGCTAGAGATTGTGTTACTTAGACGCGCGGTTGGTCACGTTCATTGATGCCATGGCTAGAGGCAATGTCAGTCGCTGAATCCACGGCGGGCGATAAGTGAGTGGGTGAAATGATGACGTTTAACGCCTTCTGTCGATGAGCGATTGAGTGCATTGCATGGCGCCGGGTCAAGCGCACTACGCAACTTGCAGCAACATGCAGCGCTGCAGCCGACGCGCGCCTTAAGCGTTGTTTACATCCAGCCCAACGAACGCATAGAGCTGACAGGGAACGGATGCTACGACCGCTTCTATCGCTGCTCTGTGACCGTTGCGTCAGCTGCGTTTGTTTCCGGATACTTTATTTGCGTTGGCTGCGTTCGTTGCGTACTTTCTCGCGTTCGCTGCGTGTTGCGTGCGTTGCGGTGATGGAAACTTCGCTTAACGTTAATGCACTGCAGATGCGCGCGTATCAACGACGTCATGTTTTGTTGCGCCACGTGTAGGATGCGTGGCCATGGTCTGCACCTGTCTGCAGTCTGCTGGCAGCATTGGCGCCCATCAGGCGTACTACCGTCCTACGGACACATTGGTGTCTGGTCATACGCGGGGAGTCCGTGGTCTGGTCGTCGCAGACTGACTGCCAGTTTACGACCTGAGCACGTAGAAAACATCCATAAATGCGTCGCTGATAGACCGCGTGATGTGGCGCCTACGCCGAAGAATACTACTCCGGTAACCAAGATCAAAGAAGGTACTAAGCGTTAATACGCGCTGAAGAGGTTCTAGCGGCGCCAGGACAATTGTAACTACGCCGCGCGACGCACAAGTGCATGCGTTGCCAAGTGAATTGACCGGACACTGAGTGTATAGGCATATGCAGACATATTTCAGCAAGTTTCAATATTACACGGTCGTTCTACCAAAAAATCTCAAAATACAAAAGTATGTACGGCTGTAGCGCGTTTTAACCATCGCAATTCTGTCCGTCTGTCCGTCCGTTTGTCACACGGGTGGATCAGTCAAAAACGGATCACCAAATTTTCACCGTCGGCTGCCCGGAAGACTCTAGTTTCAGGAACCGTGAAGTTTTTCCATAAGTTCGAAGAGGGTCAGCCCGAACGAGGGCGCTAAATGAGAGGGGGTAAGAAAAATCTGCGATATTTATATATAGCCGATAAATCGTTGCTAGAGCGAAATAGTAACGCCCTCTGGTGAGTACAAGTAAAACATTATACATTTAGCCGTAGGTCGTCTGGCGCCATCTGGCAGCTGATTTTGTTTTACTGGGCTTTTTGTGAAACTGTAGCCAAAAGCCGTACGGATGAGATCTACAGATGAAGTCTACGGATCACTAACGTACGACGGTGCACTGCTGTTGCGCGTTCCCCTTTGCGTTAGCAGGGCTTTTCTTGTCTGTGAAATGCTTTTAGCGCCCGTGTCACGTGTCTGCTGCAAGCAGTCACTGGCGTAGCCATAGGGGGCACTGGGGGCACGTGCACCTTAGGAGCCTATACTCAGTTACTAAAAATAGTGCCAAAATGCACCAAAACACGTCATTTTTACACCAAAAATCCGAAAATTTTTGGAGGGGGGCTAACCTCCTCCCCAGACCCTTTTCCCGTGGGGAGGGGACACCCCTCTCCATGCCCTACCCCTAAGTGCCCCCACTACAACTAGATCCTGGCTACGCCACTGCAAGCAGTGACCCAGTTTCTATATACAGCGTAATACGATAGCACTATTAATAAGGCCTGAGAGAGACGTATCTCGGTAGTTTCAGTAAGGCGTTTGTCTTTTTAGATGCGACTCAAAGATGCCATTGTTCATAAAGCAAAACAAATGCGACGGCTTAGGTCTGGACAACTGTATCACTGCAACTATATCCAAAGACTGTTGACTGCAATGGCTGTATATAACAGTAAATAGGTATAGTAAGTAAAGTGTAAATTTATGACAATCTTTTATTCACCAACATTGGTAGCATTATATAGCGCATACTTAAAAAGATCTCTAATGCGCTTAATACATTTTGACATGATTTTGTTATCAATATTTCGCAAAAATGTATGTCTTCAGCTGACGTTTGAAAATATCGAGACTCAGTTCTGGGTCACGAAGACTGTCTGGCAGCGAATTCCAAGTTGACGGGCCCGCCACAGAAAAGCGCCGACGACTGAAACTGTTCAATCTATAGCGCGGTAAGACCAACTTCCGCTGAGTGGCAGAACGCAGATGTTGACGGCCAGTGACTTCTGCTGTGAGTGTACAACTGTCCGTCAAGTACGGCGGAGCAGTTCCATGGAGACATCGATACGTGACAATCAATGTACTCAAATCTGTCTCGTTGGCGTGCGTGGTATCAAAGCAAAAACGTGCTATTTCTCATCTGCAAAAGCACGATTTCTTTTCAGATTGCTACAGTATAGTTTCATTTGTTTATCCCACCGTTAAACTGCTATAGATTACTGTGGCTAATGCTGACACTGTGTAGGAAGCGGCGGGCGCTGGTGTGACGACAACGCAGTCATGTCCGGAAGACTTTACGTCGTCGTCAGCTGCCGCCAGTAACAACAACAACGTCATCTCGGGGTCTTATTCGCCGTCACTGGACCGCCCGACGAGCGATGAGCGTGGCGCACAGTTTGACCAGCGAGAAGACACGGAGGCGCGTCGAGTGCCGGTGTGTGCGTCGTGTCAACGCCCGGTGCTGGACCGCTACTACCTGACGGCGCTCGGGGTCGCATGGCACGTCGCCTGTCTGACCTGTCAGCAGTGTGGTCGGCCGTTAGACTCACAGTTGACATGCTTCGTGCGCGACGGCGCCGTCTACTGCCGCGACGACTACTACAGGTAACGCTCACCTGGCCAGTGCACTACGGCAGGTGCTCTTTATGTGACATTGTATACCTGACCGTATAGGCACAGTGATATATGTGTACTGATGGCGTCTTATCTACTTTTTATAATCGTATACATATAAGCTACGCATAACGAGAGAACTAACTCAACTAACCACTTGCCCTACGGCTGTGCTCTGTCTCCAAGACTAGGCCTATGTCTGCATTGGTATAGCGGGCTGATAACTTCCCAAAATCTTAGTTTTCCATATTGGACCGGGTACCATGTCAGACGGGTTCGCAACGCCGTTTAGCTGCCAAACCTCTGGCATCGATTAGTTGACGCCACATATAAGAGACCTACTCATAATCGTTATTTCAGCAACAACAGGCGAACTACTTGTTTTGCGTGTCGCCAGCGAGCTTTAACGACCATGCAGCACTTCTTCGTTATGGAACGTCTATTCGATTTATTATCACTTCAATTATCCCTGCACGCGTGCGGAGTATTTTGCGTGGGGCGCTGTTTTGCTGGTTGGGTTGCGGTCGATTAGAGTTGCACGGCGCCGGGCTGACTCGCTGGGAGGCAGCTGTGGACGGCCCGCGGCGCCTGCCGCACGCTAGGTTAGCTGCCTGTCTGCCACGCTCTGTCTGTCTATCTGTCCCTGCAGCCAGGCCGTACAGTCTTCCTCGTGGAGTCGTGGTCGACGCAGATCCGTGCAGTCGTCGGCGTGGTATGGGCCGATGCGTACGTGCAGTTCTGACCGGATTAGTCGAGGGTCGTTTAGCAATTAGCGCTGGATGAGTCGGTCGCTGCAGGGGATGACTGAATGCACGATGCGGCATCACTCTCCGCAAGCCGCTATCTGATTCGATATCGACACGTACACTGCACGCGTTCGATTGCGACGAGACGATTTATCCAGCCTGGAATTCCCTCGCGGCGCGCCACGGCGCCACGTACCACTGACACGCAGACCCGTGCACAGCTGATCGACGCTCGGCATTCGTCGTCGTCGTTTGACGCCAGTTATCATGTCAGCGCTAAACACGTTATCGTCTCTGCTTTAAACGTCTATTAACGCGTTGCCATACATTCGATAAAACTAAAACTAAACTGAAACAAAATCGAAATGAATGATTTGGGTCTCGTACATCGCGTTATTCTTGTAAACTCTTATGTTTAAAAAATAATATTTGTCGTGCATTTTTCCACTCTCCCGTCAATCTGTTTATAATTTATTACAACATCAAATCTACATTATACGTGACCCGACATGCGGACGGGAGAGCTCAAGGATTAAAGTAATTGTCTTTTAGAGAATAAAACGAATTCTTGTCTAAAACTGGTGTCAGCTTTTCTTTTCATTTTTGTTTAATTTGTTATTTTTTTGTTCAGTAGCTAAGCCATCGTCGAACACCCTGCAAATTATTATTTTATCATTTATACGACACAGCCGCATAGCCTGTATTCTTGTGTCTGTTACTGTAATGCTGACAGAACGTCGTTTACGACAGAAAAATCCAGGAATTGAAAATGTCTTTTAGCATAGAACTCATTTCTGCCTAAAAGTGATGTCGCCGTTAATTTCATTTCTGTCTAATCCGTCAGTTTTTGGCCAGACTTCTAGCCGTCAGTGGACACTGTGCAAAGCATGCTATCACGCATACATAGACCTATATTCCTTTGTGAAGTGCCGTCCATGTCCTTGCACGGTTCCGTTATTGTTCTTGCATGCTGAAAGCGAGCGCTAACTATGAGAACGCGTATTATACGCAAGCTGTTTCACTGCAGTCGTGCTAAGTCGTGCAGTTAAAGCGACGTCGGTGACGAACCACGTGTACGCTTGACATCCGGTCTTTCGTGGTCGGTCGCGGCGAGCAAGCTGCCAGAGTCAGCTAGGCCGGTGCCCCATTATAGGATCGTCCCCCAGAAAAGTTTCCCTCGACCGACAATTTACCGGCAAAAATCCGCCCTCCGGCGGCTGCCCGGGCGAAACGGATTTTTACCGGTAAATTGTCGGCCGGCGGGAGACTTTACTGAGGGCGATTCTATAATGGAGAAACTTTTTATGGGGCCGGCGATATTTTAATACAGGAGAAACCTAACAATTCCGGGTTTATTTCTCCCCGGCGGATTTTTCATGAGGGAGACATTTTAACATGACACCGGCGTACTGACGACATTGCTGTGACTGACGCGTGCCACGGCGCGTCGCCGGTCCGTTATCTTAGCAGCACGGCGCCGCAGAGACAAACACAACACCAGACGGACGGATGAACAGACAGACTGAGAAACACACGTACACTGCAGCCACAGATAGCGTAATGAACTGAACCGTTCGTGCACTGCCGTCGCATACCTGACATAAACACGGCATCTCTGACACACCGCCGACTTCCTGCGTTCCGCAATCACCGGAAATGCTTGCAACATACAACATGCAGTGGTAACGAGCTGCATAGGTGCACTGATGCAAACGCGGTGCTTTAGTGATGATTAGCGACGTTTGCGTCATCATTCCACAAGTCTAACGCATAGACCTTTTTCAACTTTTTGCATTAAAGCTAGCAGAGTAGTTTTAGTTGATTAAAAAAAACTGACTGATGACACAATATATAATTGGCATATAGCAACAACTTGTTCAGATTAATTATCGATTATTAATTACACCAAAAGTAACACACAGTCCTCCAAATTGCAAAAGTACTAAGTGACTTGTCTACAGTTTAAGAATCAGAACAGCAAGAACACGTGATGAATTCTCGGCGTTCAGACTGTCAATGGAGTCGATGCGACTGACATGCAGTGCACCTATAGTTGTAACTATTCAGGCAAAATAACATTCCGAAATTTTCCCGGGAATTTTCAGAAAAGTTAGTAGTTATCTTTATAGCTAAAGCATATAGTATCCATAATAAACATATCATACATGTGGGTTTTAAAATGTCAAAATGTACGTCAATGGATCTGACTGGTTCTTGGTCTTGAAGTGTGTTCATAGCGATAGAAATGAAATGGACTGACCAATAATTTTCAGTTCAGTTTAGTTTAGTATATTTTATTTTTTTGTCGCTTTAAACACGCCTTCAGTGCTGTGCGATTCGGCAAACTTGCAACAATTAAGAACTGATAATTTTCAAAAGACGTTTTTCCAGTTTTTGAAAGTTGCGGTGCAGATTTCCGAAAATTTCTTAACTCACAACTTACAACCGTGCGACGCGGCATCCGTCGGCACCGTCACCAGACGCTGAAGCAAGGTCAGATGCAACTCACCTGTTGCTATTTGCCGCGGTATCAGGACATTTCCCTCCTTTGGCGTTTCGCTAAACGTCCTGGGGCCAAAAGAGGACATTTCGCCCCCAGGACGTTTAGCGTATAGCCTGGACGTCTCGCCACTAAAAATGTGGACGACGGTTAAAACTGACAGGAAATTTGAGCTAATGCTCACGCGACCCGCGAAAGCTTATAGCAGTTCCTGTTCGCAAACTGTCAGTCTATCTCCAGCCATTTCGTCGCGACTTTTATGAGGGTACCGCTCTTTGATGCCCTCGTGCGCAGGTTTCCTTGAACGTAGAAAATCGAGACTTGGACCGTCGAAATCTGCGTTCAATGCTGAAAATTTCATACGCAGCTTGTCCATGTCTATCTCAACCGGTTTCGGCGCAATTCGCTCTTGCAATGTGTCTCGCAGCCCGAAATCGCCAAAAAATCCACAAAACCCCCTATTTTGGCGTTCAAGGTCATTCAAGGTCATTAAATTGGGCGCCAATCGAAAGCCAGTGTACGACTTCCTATTAGTGATAAATAGTAACCTAGGCTCTATCTCGCACCGTTACTGAGATACAGCGACTTATTGGCCAAAAATCGCAAATTTTGCCCACCCCCTCTCATTTAGCGCCCTTGTTTGGGGTGACCCCCTTCGAATTTATGAAAAAGCTTTACGGTTCCTGAAACTAGAGTCTTCCAGGCAGCAGAAGGTGAAGATTTGGTGATCCTAGCTTGGACCGTTTTTGCCTTATTTACTCGTGTGACAGACGGACAGACAGAATTGCGATGGCTAAGACGCGCTGAAAGCAGTAGCTGCTTTCGCGCGTAAAAACGGCAAAAACGACGAAGAATACGGACAAGAGAGACGACGACGGAGACGGACGAACGGCGAATACAACAGCGAAGATGACACCATCTTTGCCATTGTCGCAGTGTTCAGCGGCGAAATGTCCAGAAAGGAGCGAAATGTCCTGATACCCTTGCTTCTCGCTCGGTCTTTGGTTCGGTAGCTTGATGTGTTTGTGTTGCGACGTCTACACGCGTTGATATATACCACCAGAACAGCAGTCGTGTGTATACACGCACACGACGAGCCGCGTAAACATACAGCCGCCGTCGTCTTGTGTCGACGTCCTCGCCCACGGCACACCGCCCAGACGTCCGCATACGCGTGCCGTCCTGTCACCCACCGGTCACTGATAACAAGACTCGGTGTCGCGGCTGTCGTCCGTTCGTCCGCCTCGCAGTGCAGGCCACCTAGCGACTGACTTCGTGACGACTGCGTCCGTGATCGCGCCGCGTTCTCTCCGATAAACTTCTCTGGACATCCGCTCGTGGGTGCCGGTCTAAAGTAGGATACCTTGATTTAAGCAATATGACATACCTCACTAGACTCGTAATGTATCTTTACATTCAATTTTGATGTTTTAATGGTGAACAGTGCAGTTATTTAAAAATTTATCGATTTCATAAGCTTTCAGTACTTTATTTAAAAATTGCAACACAACGCTAATATGCCACAGGGCAGCCATTTTCTGTTTACATTTTCGATAACAGTTGTGCAAATAAACAACCCTAACCTCAAACCTGACCTTAACCCTATCGCCTAACGCTAACCCTATCCCTAACCCCAAGCATGACGCTAATCCTAACCCAAAACGTTCACGCAAAAAATGTGAAAAACAACTAAGAAACATCATTGTGAGTCTGCTAAGGTACGTCCATTGAGTTATATATTCTAGGCTCTGTTAATATCATTGGGTACGTCATATTGCTTAAATCAGGGTATTTTACTTTAGACCGGCGAGTGGCGACCCGTTCGTGTAGGCTGTTGTCGAAGTCAAACGTTCTCCGTCCCATATACAAAGTGTCGCTAAGTGATGAAGAAAACAGCCTTTATGCAGTCGTCCTATATAGACCGTATACAGCCAGTGGCGTCGTGATAGGCAATTGCATTCTCATCCCGCCGAAGAAAAATTGGGGCTGTCGTAAAATTGTCGAAAAAGTTTGGTTTTTGTCTAAAAATTTAGTCTAAAAGTGCAAAATTTGGAGCTAAAGCAACAATTTTCAGAAACGTAAGGAATTTTGAGAAGTGCCCATAATCTCTTTTGTCGGGAACTTGCAGTGTCTGTCAGGAAATTGCCTGCCGCGCCTACATTTTAACGCACGACGCCGCTGCATTATGTGGACGGCCCACTGCCCTGAGTATACCTGCATCCATCGATGCGCGTTAGTTTATTCTTACGCTTACGCAAGTGTTTTAACAAACTATAGGCCTATGTAGGCTTACAGATCTAAGTTAATTTGCTAACAACGAAGAAGCCGTCAGTTATGTACGATGCACCGTCTGTCTGAGACTGTTTCTCTGTGTTCTTGGTTCTTGCATGCAAACGTAGTCTTCGAGCACTGCAGACGTACACTGCAGGTGAACTGAACTGGATTGAACAGAGCGGAGGTCAACGTCGTGGTCGACGTTTCCGTTCCACTAAACACGTCATCAGTTGACTGAGTCGAGTCGACAGTTGCACTGCTGCCGTCCTGCATACACGTTCACTCCATCATCACCATCATCATCATAGTCATCATAATATATGGAGGGGTTTAACGTGGCCTAAATAATAAGCATTGTCGTCGTCCTTGTTCACCGCATGCAATGCGTGCCTGATCACACCAGCACGCCTATTTTGTTTCTGCTTATTTTTGGACTGGTGTTTAGTTTGTTTAGACTGTTTTATCTTTGTTTAGTTAATTTTGATACATTTGTATTTTTCGACGCACATCTCTATGTAGGGGCATACAAACAGCGACCAACGAGGCAACGATCACATCGGGAGTTTCGTGTGGGCCTCGCGAGCGTTTTTATTCGATGGTCATACTCGGCCATAGCAAACGACGTCAATCGTGAAAATTTCTCGAAGCAAGCCAGATGATCGGTGCACGTGCTCGAATGACTGAGTATAGAGCCGTGGGAAGGATTCGACGAGCAATTTGTAGAGAAGGCCCGTGCATGTGTGCTTGGTCTGTCTCTGTAGTGTAAAGGGGGCGGCATGCTGAGACTAAACGTGCGCAGACAAAGCGTGTTCCATCCACGGCTGCAGAACGTCAAAGACTGCAACCAGCAGAATAAACGCAGCCATATCAGGCGGCACCGTGACGACCCGAACTACGAACCAAACCCTCTCCTCACGACAATATACCTTCTACGTCAACCCCCCAAAAAACAAAACCCCTAGATCATTTATTGCCTCGCGCGATCTGTTCGGAATATGCGTGCACGTGATAGCTGCCAGAAAGTCTTCTTGTTGCAAATGACTATCATCGAGAATGTCGAACTCGATCACAGCAGAGGCACAGCCAGTCTGTAGTCTGTACTAGTTGAGTCTATGTTGAATCCAGTTTGGTCAGTTGGTCGTGGACGTTCAAAAACTGAACTCTCGTAAATTTAGCAGCTGCTAATATCAGGTATAGTTGTCCTTGACGCTTCGGACGTTGGTGAGATGGACCTGCGCGGCATAGATGTAAAAACATTTGAATGTTTTTTATAAAAGTTTTAAAAAACATGTTTTTTTATTTATTTGATGTTTTTATTTTTTACTGTTTTTTTTGTGTTTTTTAATGTCGTGTTTTTTATTCTTGTTAAAACATAAACGTACAAAATTACAAATATGATTTATTTCTCATGGGCAAATTGCGTTCAGCTGTTTTTGATCTGTACATTCGGTACATTCCGGTTTTTAGTCTTTACAAATGGTAGGTTTTTTAATTATCTGAGTTAGATATTTTTTGCGTGTATAATGGCAAAAAAGTAGCGATTGGAAACATTTGCAATTTAATGTTTTTATGCATGTTTTTAATAATGTTTTTTTTATAAAAGTAAAAAACACATTTTTTAATGTTCTTTATTTGCAAATCAATATTTTTTAACATCTATGCTGCGCGGCATAATGTATTCCAACTCACCACTGCACTATCCTTATGACCAAAACCCGTACGACAGATATCTTCTACGACCAAAAAAATAGCAACAAAGCACATGCACTTTCTTCTGTTCCATATTTAGTAAGCTGGTTGGTTTTGTCGAAGTTGGATTTTCGTCATACGGGTTTTTTTCGTATATGTGAGTTTTGTCTCGTGCGTGTACCCTGCAGACCTAGCTCGCACAACTTGGCCGCAGCAGTATAGGCCCTATCATTGTGCGCTGCGGCGTATAAAGGGGTCTTTGACCCTCGTGACGCCTCTCCTTTCGTCCGTCCGTTGTTGGCCGAATTGAGCGCCAACCTCTCCTCAAATTTGTCAAAAACCGACGAGAACTATAATATAACGGCATGCGAACAAAGCCGCGTGCATGCAAGCAAGCGTGCGTTTTGTGCACGGACTGTGGAATTGCGGCTTGAATGATGCTTGTATGTATGATAGACCAGACCTGTCGCAGAATGCGGTATATTGCTGCATTGTGTATAGGCAGAGCTCTCTGCGTGAATGGCTTGAACTATTCGGCGGCGTCATCTCCATAGCTTGAGAAACAGTAGTTATTGGCTCGTATTCAAATAAGTTTTTAGTCAGTTTTGACTACATGTACCGGTATAACGACCTTGAAATCTAAAAAGATTTTTTTGCGATATTAGGCCGCGATGCATATTTCAACAGCAAAAATTGCATCGAAATTACTAGATATACCAGGACAACCTGCGTGTGGTAGGCTATGTGTAGCATAGAACTTAAATTTCAACAGTTTGAGTTTCGACTTTCTAAGTTCAAGGAGTTCTCCGCATGGAGGCCTCAAATTTGGGTACAGATGGTGGCGTGGGGTAGCGGTAACACATTTTATTTGATCAAAGAAGTTACGCTACGCCGGGCCGGGTTAGTACTTGCATGGGTGATTGCCTGCGGACAGGTAAACCCTTTCGGTATGTAACCAGCTGCCTAGGTCAACTCAGCCTTCCATCCCTCTGGGGTAGGTAAATCGAGTACCGGCCTCTCTGGCTGGTATTAAAGCGGGTGCATTCATCTGTGTCTGGTGGCAGGTAACACTGTGTGATCCCATACGGCAGGTGAGGCTCCGTAGCTCTGTGATGGGTTAATTTTTATAAATAGCTATAACACCACCTTTAAACTTTAATCTTTACTCTTTCAGAACGCATTATTATTTTATTGCAGTTGTAGGCCTACACTAATTTCCCAGGTGGCAGCACTGATACTGTCTGGCGTCACGTGAGCTTTGCTCAAATTACTCGTTTTGTGCCGTTTCCGGCATCGAACAGCAAATAAATACTAATTTATATGCAGTTCACGTCACGGTCATCTGTATAGCAGAAAGAAGACGAAAAGTTTATAAGATAAAGATAGGAACATGGAGAACAAAACACTGCTCTCCATGGAAGTGAAGTGTTAGCAGCAGTAGGTCTATTAACACCAATCATTGGGATTTGAGGAACAAATTGAGCAAAAGCCATTTAGGCCTACGTGCAGGACATCGAAGCGAATTTGTGAATGGCCATTAATGAATGGAGCAAAGCTCGTTCTCAGCGAAGTGTATAGCGGCATTGTCGACTACAGAATAGTTCTACGCTCAAACTTATGAATCATGACAGTTGTGGCTAAGCTACAACTCGTATTATAATCCTCACATTCAGAACTTTTGCCACTGAACTGACAGTCCACGTTGATCAGCCATTACAACTGCTTGCATGGGAAATACACTGTAGGCGTCGGCGCCAGTTTCTCCTGCTTATTTTCCAGTTCCAAGAAAATAGCGTGTCGTAGGCTCATAGGCTACTTTACTCAGTGAACTGCCGATGAATACCGGTTTGTCATTGAGAAATTGTTGGCTGCTTTTATGCGTAAAATTAATAATAAGAAATGTGTGGTGGAACTCTGAAAGGGGATTAGGTCTATGCGTGGCTAAATTGCCCAGTAATCAGTATAGGCCAATGCGTGTTTGCTCTCTGCAAGTCTACAATGCAAGTATCATAACTGTAATTAATTGATTTTGTTTTTAAAAAATCTTTTTTATCACTGTGGCCTTAATATAAAACAAACACTGCATTCACAGTTGTTTTAGTCGTATTGCTAAATTATAATTTTTACGTACATTTATATGTATAGGGATGAAATACGATAGGCTACTGTGCCGGTTGAAATTTTGAATAGTATAAATTGATAAAGCTAACATCAGATGCGTCGACAGATGTTTATCATAATTGCGCCTAATTTCATTTCGCAGTTTTCACTGTAGTCCGTCGGATGACAAAGGCGTTCTTGATCTTCGCCTGGAATATGATATCATAACAGGCAACATGTAGAGAATCTCGTTGCTGAATGGTCCTCGGACCGCCCACCCCGAGCGCCAAGGTGTCGAACAGCTGTTTACATTGTTCCGTCTGTTGTACTACAGACGATCGTATTTTAGCCCAAGTCCGGCCACGCCTCCGCCCGCCCCTCTTCTGTGCTTTGAGAGTGTTGAGTTGAGAATGCAGCAGTTGGACTGTCGAGAGTTGTCGACTCGACTCGTTTCTAAATCCGTTCTCTCTCGGCGACTCTCTCTATCTCTCTCCGTCCTCTATAGGACATTCCTGCGTCGTGTACTTTTGTCGCCAGGCCGCCCGCCGGGGTGTGGGGAGGCGGAGTGGATGGGGACTCTTCATATACTAGCAGTTCTATGGCTCTTGTCTATCTGTTCTTCGTGCGATCTGCTCTGAGAGTACGAAGACTGCATGCTGTGCAGTGTTCAAGACGACGACGACGACGCAAGGTTGCTGGCTGCAAGGACTCGCGCTGCAGACTGATACACCGTAAGTCGTCCGACAGAATGCGCACAGCATTGGCGCACAGACTGCATGTCTGACGCGATCAGACGGTTGGAATTTGAGACAGAAATTATTTCGCTGAATATCTGTTTCTTTTGGATCGTGACTGATTGAGAAAGTAAAGAGTGCCTCTGTTTTGGAACACAGTGAGAATTTCTTGACGCCTTCCCTCTTTTTAGTGTCGTACTTAACGTGTGTTCGAAGCGACAAAAATGAACTGAACTAAACTAAAATAAAATAAACTAACCAATGGATTCGAGTTCATTTCATTCACTTTGAACGCGCTTTTAGACGATCTCATGCGGTTAATGTTTAGTTTTATCACACAGATCAATAAAAATACGTAAACACTCAGTCCAGTCTTAGCCCAGAAGCCTGGATTCGCCCACGAATGGGGTGTATAATCGTTATCTTCAGGGGTGCCGTTGTTGGACATCGCATTCGTCCCTATACACTGAATGAAGTTGGAACAGGCGGAGCTGGCGTCGTCGTTATTAAGCGGATTACACGCAAATAGCAAACCAATCTATAGCGTTCTGTAGTGGCTTCTCCGCCCATCGCCACATCACGGCATTTTGCACGATTAAACTCTACTCTATTATACTAGCGACACTGCCCTGCCCTGTCCTGCCGTGCTTAAGAACGATTGAGCTTATTTTGACTATGAATAGTACCCCACATTTCTACTGTTTGCGCTGTATAGGCCTACTGTTATTTCGTCTTTGGTTGTTTTGGCGTTGGTCATTCCATTAAAGTGGTTATATGTTCTGCAATTAACAAACCATGCTGCGACATGATCTATAATAAATATTATAATTAATTATGTTGTTATAGGCCACCCTTGTTAGGCTACTGTCTGGTGCTAGCGATGTCAGGTCTCGCTATTTCAGAGTCCACGTATTAACTTGCAATTTTCAATGTAATTTTATGTTTATTGTCAATGGCATTTGACCGTTGAGAAATAAAGCATAACTTACTTACTTACGTACTTACTTAACTGAACATTTCTTATTTTTAGGAGAAGATAAAATTTTTTGACAGTTTTAGAAATTTCTGTTTGTCATTTTTGGCTTGGTTTACCAAATTGGATCTACCACATGTGGTACGTCAAACTCTTAAAGTTATTTAACAGCGGTGTGCCTGTTAGCGTTGTCACGAAAGACTATGCATTCTTCGTGTGCAGATTATTCGCGCCTCAGCTGTGTTCTCGCTGTCTGGGGCCGGTCAGCGCCCACGAGCTGGTGATGTACGCGCGTCAACACATCTACCATGTCGACTGTTTCGTCTGCACGGTCTGCGAGTGTCGACTCACCACAGGACAACACTTCGCCATGCATCGCAACGCCGTCTACTGCCAGGTACAGCCATCAGCCCATCACACTTGTAATTTCCCCGCCGCAGTCCTAATAGGTCGCATTACCGGTCTTGTCTGTCCGTCTCTTTGTCCGTTCGTCTGCCAGTCTTCCTGTCCCGCAGAGGTAACTCGCAAAAAGCTGAGAAAAAATTTGAGAAAACAAAACTGATGTGAACGTTTTTAGAACAGATATATGCTAACTGATGTACCTGTTTTCAGATCAAGCGGTCAAAAAATGTCACTTTTCTTGTTAGGACTGTATTGCAGTGTAAGTCTACAGTTAGGCGGACCGCCGCATAATATGTTGGCATTGAGCAGACATATTTTTTTTGGTTTCAGAACTTGCAGTTAGATTTTTTTTCACTCGCATTTTCTGAAAGTTTAAAGCTGTAGACTTATGAACACCGCTAAACTCATGCTGCATAGGAAAACGCGAAATAAAGCGCAAACTAAACGCTGATAATTATTATTCAACAGTGTGCTGCTTAATTGCAAGTAATCTGAATGATGATGATGATGTACAGACTCACTACGAGATGATGTTGTCAGCAAGTCCTCCGAGATCGTCAAGTCGAAATGGCGGCTATGACGTGCAGGCTGCGGATCGACTGACGCTGGCGGATGACGCCGACCACCCTGCCGCTAGTCCACCACCCGCGTACACAGTACTGGACGTAGGACCACGACAACCACCACCAGTGCCAGTGCCAGTGCCACCCCCGACACAGAACTCACCCTCCACACCACCGGATCACAGGCGCAGGCCGCTCCCCACATCAGGTTAACTCTCACGCACAACTTGGCGACGTGTTTTATGTTGAGATTTTGGATAGTTTCTTTAGGAAACGTTTGCTATTGTGAAAGAAATGCTGCAACAAATGCTTCAGCGCCTGAGATGAAGTGCCCATGCTGACTCTACCAGAATTTTTACGCCCGAAAGCAGCGCGTCTTAGCCATCGCAATTCTGTCCGTCTGTCTGTCTGTCTGTCTGTCACACGGGTGGATCAGGCAAAAACGGTCCAAGCTAGGATCACCAAATCTTTACCGTCGGCTGCCGGGAAGACTTTAGTTTCAGAAACCGTGAAGCTTTTCCATAAATTCGAAGGGGGTCACCCCGAACGAGAACGTTGAATGAGAAGGGGGTGGGCAAAATTTGCGATTTTTGGCCAATAAGTCACTGTATTTCAGTAACGGTGCGAGATAGGGCCTAGGTTACTATTAATCACTAATTGGAAGTCGTACACTGGCTCTCGATTGGCGCCGAATTCAATGACTTTGAATGACTTGAACGCCAAAATAGAGGGTTTTATGGATTTTTCGGCGATTTTGGCCTGCTACGCAAGGCTATGTCATTCAGAAGGTGGCGCCACGGAACTGGCATTGGTGGCGTGGCGTAGTTAGTAAGGCGTTTCGGCTGAAACGAAGTTACTGTACTCCGGGCTCGGTTAGTACTGCGATGGGTGACTGCCTGAGGGCAGGTAAACCATCTCGGTGCGAAGCCTGCCAGCTAGGTCGACTCAGCCTTCTATTCTCCGTGGTTTCAGGAACCGTAAAGCTTTTTCGTAAATTAATAATAATAATCTGACTTGTAAAGCGCCAGTATGTGCTAAAAGAAAGACTTCAATGGCGAAGAGGGTCACCCCGAACAAGGGCGCTAAATGAAGGGGGGAGTGGACAAAATTTGCGATTTTTGGCCAATAAGTCGCTGTCTCTCAGTAACGGTGCGAGATGGGGCCTAGGTTACTATTAATCACTAATAGGAAGTTGTACACTGGCTTTCGATTGGCGCCCAATTCAATGACCTTGAATGACCTTGAACGCCAAAATAGGGGGTTTTATGGATTTTTTCCGATTTCAGGCTGCGAGACACATTGCAAGAGCGAATTGCGCCGAAACCGGTTGAGATAGACATGGACAAGCTGCGTATGAAATTTTCAGCATTGAACGTAGATTTCGATGGTCCAAGTCTCGATTTTCTACGTTCAAGGAAACTTGCGCACGAGGGCATCAAAGAGCGGTACCCTTGTAAAAGTCGCGACGAAATGGCTGGAGATAGACTGACAGTTTGCGAACAGGAACTGCTATAGGCTTTCGCGCGTCCCGTGAGTATTAGCTCAAATTTCTTGTTTAACTCCTGCAAACCTTACTTCATACATGGCCATAACACTATTTAAAGCGTATCACTGCACCTGCATAGGCTAATACATGTAAAGTGAGTAAAGTGAATTATGCAAGTAAACTATGCAACCATAAATGACTTGAAAGACTTTATTTTGTTCATGTCACTTTGTCAGCTATGGGACCTACAGACAGTGAGTGACTCGTTTGGCGTGTAAAACGTTTAGGTGCGCCATTTTACAACGGAGCCGGGAGTGTGACTCCTCACAAAGGTCGACCACGAAAACGCTGCAAGATCGCGCTTCCTGAGTGCAGCCCGCCATCAGATGGTGACCTGTTCGCGGCGCCCAACTTCGGTGAGCGCTCCATCAGAAAAAATACGTCTGATTTACTTTGCGTAGGCTTTATCCAAAGACGCTGATGTCTATACAGACAGCCGTGGGAACGGAACCCGGATTTAGCGAGAATGTTCGAGGATGGAGTGGGGCAAAAACTAAAAAGTGTTTTTATTCGTTTGCATTTTTGGTCTCAGTCACGTGCGTAACAGGAACAAAAATTTACGCCTATTGATTTCAGCCGTTCTATGCACATTGAGTAGTTTTTTTGTGTCTTTCAAGCTACTGGCGCCTGGCACATGACTAAACAGTGTAAACCCACGACACCGAATACCGACACATAGGCCTTGCTGAACATTGCGGGTGGGGAAGGGAAGTAATTATACAAAAGTAACCGATTCCGCGCTCAAAGTTGCTGACCGTATACTATCGTCGTGCGTATATGTGTCTGTAGGTGACGTAAATTTCAGCGAGATCGTGGGCTGTGACCTAGACATCTTGCGTCACGGCGGTGCTTACGGACGCCTCAAGGATGGCGTCGACGGCAGCGGCTGCGGCAGACAGAAGCGACTGCGAACATCGTTTAAACACCATCAACTGCGCTCGATGAAAGCTTACTTCGCCCTCAATCACAACCCGGACGCTAAGGACCTGAAGGAATTAGCGCAGAAAACCGGACTCACAAAACGTGTCCTTCAGGTCTCGTACAATACGCGTCGCCATGTTGCAAGATATATTCTTAGAACAGTTTGTCAAACAAAATTGACTTCGAAAGTCGTTCAGACTCAATGATAATAGTATAAATGTACAGAACATCAGTTTATACAATTGTTAACGGCAACATTTAAAGACTAGCACATTGAAAACAGCAAAAATTACAAAAGGTGATATTGCCACTTGAAATGGTGCTGACAGGTGTGGTTTCAAAACGCACGCGCCAAGTATCGACGCAACACGTTGAAACAAGAACAACAGGAACGCAACGGCAACAGTTCTTCAGCTCATCAGGTAAACACGGATATTTTAGTGAATAAAACGTGAAAGAATACGAAAATTGTTTTTTTTTTGTAATGACCGCTTTACGACAATGTGAGCGAGAAGTTCTAGGTTGAAGAAGTAAACGAAAACTAAATAAAACAGAAAAACCAGGCAAGCAGAACGAACTAAAATGAAAAAAATATATTTTACGGCAAAACGAACGAAAACGAGATTTCTGCAACGCAAGTCAATTAAACATTTTGTGAAACGGCAGTTTTCAGCGTAAAACGTCGAAACATTCGTGACATTGGCACAGGCTCATCTGAGAATTATTATTAGCGTAATGAGACCATTTCGTGCGTCAAGAGAACGGTAGACTTTTACTGGGTTGTCGACTGGCATTTTAGAAATGCCAATTTAACTGCAACAATGCAGAAACGAAAGCATCAGAGGGACTTGGTGTACGCAGGAAAGAGACAATTAGCATGTGTGTTATTAAATACAGACAGTTACTCTTTTTAGGCCATATTTGTCGTATGTCAGATGATCGACTAAAAAGAAAGTGTTGCTGGGCTCAGTTGATGGTGTACGACAGCGAGGAAGACCTCCGAAGAAGTACACCATCGCTGAGTAGACCGAGTTGTCCCTGTGTGAAGCTGTGAGACTGTCGCAGATCGAGAGACATGGAGCCGTAACGGTTGTTAACGACAGGACAAGAAGAAGAATACAGTAATTCTTTTCAAAACTACATTAAACTAAAATTGTTTTCTGATAAAAGTAGAGCTGAATGTGATATAAATATTGCAATGTATATCGTTGCAGGTGTCGACGACATCGGGAGACACTGGCTCAGGTGACCACCCAGTGTCGACGTCGCCCCCGCGAGTCATCCAGCAGCGTGCTAGTCAGCAGCGCGGTCCCTCCAGATCGCCGGCCAGCCTGTCAGACCTGAGTTCCACGCCGTCGACCACCAACGACGCACAGCCACCGCTCGGTGCCGCGGTGCCCGGGTCCGCCGCACAGACGTCAGCCCCAGGTCTCGTTCTGACGATGGACTTCGAACGACGTCCCAGCGCAATGCTGGACTCCATGCCAATGTTCCCCAACCACGGCGGGTTTCTCGTCGATAACTGCTAGCTAGCTCTGTGGACGTTCTTTGGACAACGCCTTGTTACGGCTTCTGTCAGCGGCTTCATTGTACACGCGGCTACCAGTATAGGCCTAATAGTTTGTTATGTCGGCAGTCACGGGCAGCGATGCAGTAGTCAAAACTAAGATCTTGGCCTCGAGGTGCCTTGAGAACAAAAATAGAGTCAGTTCTAAAACAAATAACAATTAGGCTTAAGACTTAGTTGCCTCTGTAAGCATAGCATAGTTTATTTTTATGTCATATCTAACATTGGCATATTTGACGTACCCACAGTCTACTTAGATGTTATGTTAAAGTCTTAGTTTCAAGAGAAGTGTGGATCCTGGAAAGTCTTGTTTACATCACTGCTGGGAAAGGGGTGACAGCATGCCGACTCTTGTGATCACTAACAGTGCAGCCTATCTGTATTAGCCAGGACGTGTCACCATACACTCCTATCGTTACGTTAATTTGTTAACAGGTAGGCCCTAGCAGTGTTCGAATTGTTCAAAAATAGCTTGGGGCTCGAGCGCCATAGGCTGTCAAAACGAAACAGCAAGGAAATGTGGTGTAGGGAGGGGGACCGCCTCGATCCCACTGTGGGGAGGATGCAGTACCCATCTCCATTTTTTTACATTTTTGATCTTGGAAAGCCTAGTTTGAGGATTCTTAAACACCGAATGAGCTACGGGGGTTGCGGCGATCCGACCCCCGAAGGCGTTGAAATTTACCTGAGCCAAACAGGCAGTACTCGAATGAGCTTGGGGTTCCACCCCCAAGCCCTGATGCAATTCAAGCACTGCCAAGTAGCCTATATGTGTATGTCCTATCAAGGTTCTGATAAAAGGTAATTGTTTCCAAAAATGTTCAATTGCTTGATCCACATAGAGCACGTGTGTTAAACTTTTTTATGTATCACCCTGTACTGTGTTTAATCCATCATTTTACCCCCTTCAACTGTCATTTAACAATATTGTAGGCCCAGAGGGGCCAGAGTTCCAACATCTTGAATCAAACATTGCGTGTCCTGTCTCTGGAATCAATCTATGTACATTATATCCAGTTTTGTGTACCATTTGTTACATACATATTATTTTATTGTTTTTGTCATAAAATGAAGACATTTCAAAATCCTGAGAGATTCTCTGTGTCATTAGTATGGTATGTGGTAATGAGAAGATGATATTAGCAGTAGGTATTTCACTAAACTATGTGTGCACACCAAGGAAATACACAAGTAACCAGCACAAAAATGTGTAATTCATTTTCTCTGTAAACACCTACTAACAGTGGCAAACAAAAGATGAGTGAGTGAGTAGGGTTTAACGTCCCGCCCAACACATTATAGGTCATTTCGAGGACGGCCTTTCCAGACAAAGTGCACATACACATAATAACGAAACAAAAAGTTCATGTGCTTATCTCAGGTTCCTTTCACACACGAGAGGTCACCCACATAGCCTAAGCAGACTAGGTACCACCTGATGGGCTTATCAGGAAAAAAACAAGGCCGTTATGTTCAACACATCACTAGAAAGCCACACCGATCTAAAAGACTCTTACACTACTGAGCTGCAGCTCTAGTCTCTTGTCTACCACGACTATTGAATATTGATCAAATAACAGATATTATTACCAACATTCTGACAACACTCAGGCTTATCAAAGTATCACGCCATGCTGAGACGCTATGCTAAAACTAACAAAATCTAAGTACAGCCAGTATAAACTTACTATAAACCTCACAGAATGCAATAAGAGCTCCTCAGTACCTAATCTAATTATGCAGTCCACTCTAATAATGTAGTCTCTTCATGACGCACTTTGCCTTTCTAATCTACATGACTGTAATTTACAAACAATCAACAGAACAATAAAGTTGGCTTTATTATTTGCACTAATGAGGAGTGATGTGCATGAGTCTCAGTGGGATGAATATATAACAATAATGTATTATCATTGCCAAATAGTCCATGTTCACGATGTCAATGTATGACTGACAGTTGACTGTATATTCATTTCAGTACAAGCACAGAGTCTGCCTCAACACCGCAGACCAACCGAAAATCAATCAACTCAGATCCCGTAAACTGCTGAAATTGCAGAAAATCTTACTCACTGCAAATTGGTGCCGCAAATCACTGAGTGAGTGAGTGAGTAGGGTTTAACGTCCCACCCGACACAGTATAGGTCATTTTGGGGACAGCCTTCAGAGGCAAAATTGCACATACACATAATAACAGAACAAAAAGTTTAACCTTTACAAAAAGTTTAACCTTTATAAAACGCAAAACACTGAGTTTGACTATTTCTGTGACCTTAGCTTATCTGCAGCACCACAGACAGTGACTAATCTCGGGTCACTAACATACGCAATTACTGAACCTGCGGTTGATCTGATGTGATGTGTGGTGCCATAATAATTTGCGGTCGCTGAACGCAAGCAATTTCTGAGATCCACAACTGATTTGCGTTGTGATATGTGGCGTTTAGGCAGACTACAATGACACACTTCAAATGCAAACATGCGTCCACAATCAGTCACAACAGAATGCATGTCCATCTCACACACTCAAATATCGCACGACATCTGTGAATCAACTGACGGATACACAGTGGAGAAAGTTTTACGGCTTATATAGTGGTCCACCAGTATTCCAGTCATAACCGAAGCCAGGCTTTGGCACCTTTGAAGCTGAATTCGCAGTCAGAGCAGGGCTAATGCAAAACACAGACACACAGCTAAGTACATTACACGAGTTTAATGAAACTGTTTTCTCTTGAAGTGTACTTTAGGCAACTTCTAATTCACTGGCTGTTCATTTACAGCACTAAAATACAATTCACAAATTTCCTGCTATGACAGTTGCAAGCATCGTCAATGGTCCTGCTCCAAAAATAACCAAAAGTCCACTATGGAAACCCAGCCTGATCTTGAGTAATGCCTGACAATTTGTCCAGTCAATAAAAATCAAAAATATTATATACTGACATGATTAATGATTAATTAATATTATTTATTCATTAGAAAAGAGTAGAAGCCACAGAACAAGTACACCCATGTGACAGCAGATTTAAGAAAAAATAATTTAAAATTATACTCAATCACAGATTCACGATGCAGTGTACTAAAGAAAAAATGCAAACTGAAGTAACTTCAAAGAGTACAATAACAAATCACTACTGCTATACATATCACAGGACCTATGAAACAATGGGGCATTATTCACAGCATTTTAACAATTCATTAACACAATAACAATAATCAACAGTAACTAACTTCACACAATGCTTGCAAGCCAAGAACCACACCAACTACAATACTCTGTGCTTCAATATCAACATCTCAAAAATCTGGTTTTGAAACTAAGTCTATAAGTCTTAAAACTTCAAGTCTGGCAAATGCTGAGCTACTGTACTCTGCCCAGAAAAGAATAAAATAGAAGCAAAGCATTAAGAAAAAGAAATCCAAACTATCAAGAGTCTAGTTTTACAAAAACAATGATGGGATGAGAATAATCTTCAACTGCATGAAATCAGGCAGTACCTTTGATTTCCTCCTGCGGTGATGGCTTTGGCTGTGGTAGCACTGTACACCGAGATCTCCGGCATGTTATGTCGACGGCCGTCACGATCATAGTAATAGTTGTTAGACAGAAGATGTGCTGCTCCACCAGGCAGGTTTGCCAGAGCAACAGACCTGCAGTCAGTGGACAGAAAACATGCTCAATGAAACGTTACGATAGCATCAGAATGAGCGGTTTACGAAAATACCAATCCAACAATCAGTAAGTTTTCTTGGTCACATTGTCAACAGGCAGTTCAGTAGTGCACTACAACAAACCAAATCCGGCCCAGGACGGGTTGCTATCCGGCCTGTGACACCCAAGAAAAAACATCAAAAATATTATATACAAGAAATCTGAGCTAACGCTCATAAGACGCACGACAGCCTATGGTAGTTCCTGTTCGCAGATAATCACTCTTTTGCAGCCAAAAATTGCCAAAAAAATCACTTGAAATCAATATTTTTAGGGCTCAAGGTCATTCAAGGTCACCGATGTTGACATTTCTAAGAAGCTCGTCGCCAGTGCTTGTTATGATAAGCAGCATGTCTGTGCCTATCTGCAACCATTTTCATGTTAACGAGTCAATACCGGTAGAATAGTGTCTTTTTAGGATGGGTGCCCCTCTTTCGCCCTCTCGTTCATGGGGTCCCCTTTCACCCAGTAGCATAAAATTTTGTCATGAAATATTAGAGACACTATGCTATCATACAGTGAAAACCCAAAGTCTCTACCTCAACTGGTCTTGAAACGGTACCGGGTCGTGACGGACGGAAAGACAGACAGAATTACCATAGCTAATACATGCTATAGCTAGCTAGCTAGCTCTCACGCGTAATAAAATCACATGCCTTGCAAATTATTTACTTACTGTCTCACTTGTGTAACTTGCTTTTTGGATGAATTGTTATAAGTGGTGCATTTTCAAGCAGGAACACAACATTCAGCTTAGTAAAATACATAATGCAATATATGTCCGCAATTTTGATCATTAATGAGTAATGACAATAGCATTTTGCTCATGGCCAATGGTGACTTCAAGTCCATGCTACATAACAAAAACGGTTCTGCCCACTGAGGTCACCACTATCAGAAAGTGACAAAAACTGAATTACAGTAACATAAATTGAACAACTATGTACAGCAGTAAAAAAACAACAGACACTTTTCCCCAGCGATCACAATATTTGTTACCAACAAGCATGAGAATATACAGTGCTAATCATTATGTTAAGATCTAACTGTGAAAGAGAAATTCTATTGACTGATTATATAATCGAGTAACCATACACAGAATGAAACCAAATCAAAATCTGTGCCTGCATGCATAACCTGTATCATCTTTCAGCTTTTGTTTAACTGCCTCAGCTTCCAGTTCCACAGTTACTGCAGGTTCGGGAAAAGCCCAAAAGTAAAACATTTTGGAATTGTTTGATCAAGATTTTTGTAGGTAAGAGTCAGTGACTGTTAAACAGGGATGTGCACAAGATCTTCTGAGCCGAGACCCGAGACGCATGTCTCCAAGACTGAGACAAAACCATGATGAGACATTTTAAATTTGAGATGAGACAGAGACAAGACGTTGGCTGCCTCTGCAGCTTTGTTGGCATTAAAATAAAATGACATACCAGATGGCATTTCAGGCAACCACGTTAGCATGTTGTTGTCATTTACCACCTCATTTTAAAAATTATCAGTGATAAATTAACAGTTTGTACTACATGGTGTTTCATAAAAAATGGCACCCTTTTTCTTTCTTTGATAGGTTAGTCAAGTGGTGACCAATTTACATGAAATTTTTACCAGTTGTAGTTGAAGAAATACTTATTCAAAATATTTCAACAAAATGTGGTATTTATTAAATGTTCTTTGCTAGTCGTTATGTAACGCTGACGTCATAATGCATTGTGAATACAAGCTTGCTTGTCTCAACTGGTGCTGTCACTTGTTACTCTGCTTCGATGGTGAATTT
>Ga0209671_1000197_pt1 | contig 33468 bp, 34 predicted proteins | sample WorMetHERISLAND2_2_FD_187401 | JGI IMG/M metagenome (GOLD analysis project Ga0209671, IMG submission 187401) | Marine gutless worms symbiont microbial communities from Max Planck institute for Marine Microbiology, Germany - Olavius geniculatus... | ecosystem: Host-associated > Annelida >...
TATATCATTCACAAGGTGGCGCCACGACGGAACTATCATTATGCGATTCGTTGATCCAGATAGAGAATTTGGTATTTGTATATTAACTTAGCATGAACACCCAAATTTTCACCTAAACTACCGAACCGGAACTGTAAGGCTTTCGTACGTATCGTGATCATTAGCTCAAATTTCTTGTTTCCCAGATTTTCAAGGCCTAGAAAGTCCTTGAAAAGAGACATGGTCCTTGAAAGTCCTTGAATCATTGCTTGAATTTGATTTTCTAAAATGCCATGACCAAACAAGTGATTTTCAAAATCAGTGTAACCTGAGTTAGAGTGGTGAATAGACTTCATCATTACTGTTACTGACTGATATTCCAGTTTTTGATTAATGCTTGAAAGTGTTAAATGGTCGAATGTAAACTGAACCTGCTTATATATGCTTGTAAAAGTGCCAGTTTGATTTAATTCAGTTTGCCTTAAATATCTTACGTAGGGTTCTTGAAAGTTCTTAAAAAGTCCTGGAGTTTTATTTTGACATATGGGCAAGCACCATGAACTTATGAATTCCTAGTTTACCAGCCACGTTAGGCTATGCACTAGATTGCCAGTGTTAGCTTATTTGGGATCTATCTAGTTTAGAACAATAACAGAAATGCTACCAAACACCCTATATTATTGGGTCCTGCTGATACCAATACCCAATACCGATACTGCTGGTACTCCTGCGTAGTGAAGCAGTGCATTGATTTGTTCTGAAATTGCTCGGCAGTAGGCAAAGCCTGGGTATATTCTGGCTATTAAAATTGTTATGTACATTACAAATTGTAATTGTAATTAATTGTACATTACAAAAGTTAATAATAATGTTTGTCTTTCGTTGTTATCGTGGCTGTTGTGTTATTTCGCTGTTGACAAGTTTAAGTCGATGTGCTGATAGGTTGAATGAGCTGGTGCAGCGTGGCTTCAACACGTATCCCGGAGCCAAGTATATCGTACGTGACAACGGCGATCGCATCGACTTACGTTACCATCCGAAAGCCAGTGACCTTCATCTGCAGATTGGATACAAGGTGTGTGAGTTACAGTTTTATAATAATAATAATAGTAATAAATTAATAATCCTACTATAATGCACAGATTGTTTGTTTGTTTGTCTGTATGTCTTCGTACGCCTCTGGAGTCTTATGTGTTGCATGGTCGCCGACCCCTATGGCTACGTTTGAGTCCTTGGGCCTTAAGTATGTGTGCCCCCACCTTGCCCCCCACCCTTTCTCATGGGCAGCCTATGGGTGGGGTGTTGAGTTGCCTGGTAACAGAGTGGACGTTTTTTCGGAACTGAGTGGACCTAGCCGTAGGGCGGGAATGTTGCTAGTAGTGATAACAAGAAGAAGACTTACAGAGGAGTTGATTCAGTCCAATAAATGGAAAGTATATAAAAATCACTTGGGTGCTGCAACTTATGTTGTTTGCAAAGTACTCAGTTTTTTTTCTTGAGGGTGTAAGCGTTTAGCTGTACGGCGAATATACAAAAATATAAATGGTCAAGTTGACAATATCTGACTGTTTTTTTTGTTATTTTTTGTGTTGTGGTTAAACATTACTGCTTTTATTTTGCACTTTTCGTAATGTATTGTTTTCCCAACAGTCTGCTGTGCAAGGCTAAAGATCATAAGGTGATCTTGAACACTATTATGTTGGAAAATTGTTCAAAATGGTCAACTGTTTGTATGTACAGGTTGAACGGCATATGCAGGACAATGACTTTGTGGTGTTCAATCGACAGCCAACTCTCCACAAAATGTCCATGATGTGTCACAAAGTCAAAGTTCTGCCTTGGTCTACTTTTAGACTTAACTTGAGGTATGTAATGGAATGTTGATAATGTGGGACTAGAAAGTGTGGGTTTGTAATAGTATCTGGTAAATAGTAGCTTTGGTATACTTGTCAGATGGTGATTAGGGTGTTTAAAATTTAAATGCTGAAGAACCGGTAATATTTTGAGAACTTGAGATACATGGGAAAGTGTCATTTTGCTTTTGTTTTCTTATAATCTAGAATCAGTTCAAGTCTAATCAATTCCATTTTCACTCATTCTGTTCAAAAATGTCATCAAAATTCGTTCATAACTTTTGTGGAATGCAAATGGATTTATCTGGAAACCTAAGCTTTTTTAGTTGGAGGTAGTGTATGAGTTGGTAAATTTGTTGCGTGCAGTGTGACGACGCCGTACAACGCAGACTTCGATGGTGATGAGATGAACCTCCACTTGGCTCAAGCTCTGGAGACCCGGGCCGAGATCAGCCAGCTTGCTGCTGTGCCACGTATGATAGTCACACCACAGGCCAACAGACCGGTCATGGGCATTGTACAGGACACACTTACGGCCGTCAACAAAATGACCAGGCGTGACGTCTTTCTCGAGAAGGTGCTCGCCGGCATTTTTGCATGCTGCGGCTTTGATTAATCTTTTGCCTTCGGCTGTACAGTCAGCACTTCTGATTAGCTGTGACAGTGTGGCAGTTGCTGACCGCTATACCGAATTATTTCTAGATTAGGTTAGATTAGGTTTGAAACTATTCGTTCGGCATCAGGAAAAGCAAATCTTACGTGAAAGTTTCACATACCTCATCATCAGTCTATTGGGTTTTTTGAGACCCATTGGCACTAGCCACCATTTTATTGTGTAAATCTGGAGATTAGTTGTAAAAGAGTGGTGTGTATCATTCAATGAATGCATTTTGTCGAGTTGGTATTGGAATTAGTTTAGTACTGTGCTTTCTACAGCTATTAAATGTACTGATTATGTGTCTATGCTGTGCTGTCTCAGAGACATCATTAATTAATATCATTATGCTGTGTAGGTTCTTGATAAAGCTCTTCGTTGCAGGATGCTGAACATTGTTACCCATTGAATGTATTCGTCATCGGCACAGTTTCTACTATTAACTGTTTTGCTTTTATGGTATGCATTCATTGACACAGGAAGAGATGATGACACTGCTGATGTATCTACCTACATGGGATGGCCACATGCCGCAGCCAGCTATACTGAGACCCAAGCCACTCTGGACAGGCAAACAGATCTTCTCAGTTATAATCCCCGGTCGTGTCAACTGCATTCGCACTCACAGCACGCATCCTGACGATGAGGACAAGGGCAACTACTGCTGGATATCTCCCGGTGATACAAAAGTAAGATTCTCGATAGAGCTGACTGGGCATATTATCAGGCAGTTATTTTGTCCAGATATTTCCCTGTAAATGGATATAAATAATGACATAGAGCCATGTTTGTTTTTAGAAGCACAGTAAATGTTGGGGTTATATTCAATTTTATGCGTCAGGAAAATCTAAATAGTATTATTGTGTGTAACAAAAATATGGCTGATCCCAGGGCTAGCTGTTGAATTCATTGCATTCATTACATATTTGCTTGGTTTTTATAAATAAAAATTTGGTAGCTTTAGTTTTTTTACTTACTTTGGTAACTTCTGAAAAACATGCTTGATAAAACTGAGGCTTAGATTTGGTTTCTCCTGTTCATCAAGGGACATTGGGCAGCAGCTTTCCGCGAGGATGATCATCAGATGCCGGTGTTTTTGCCTCTTACCACGATATGTGGACCTGTCCTGGGTTTTCTTGGAATGTTTCTACGCATCTTCTTCGGACAACTTTTTCATTGTAGAAGTAAGTAGTTATCAGTGAATCCGCTTGTCTGTTATGCCTGGAACGCATCGTAGCAGTACTTCTGTTGCTGAGTATTGATGATGTTACTTGAACGCTGTGAAATGTCTGTGCAGGTTCTGGTGGAAGATGGTGAGCTGGTCAGCGGTATTCTGTGCAAGAAGTCTCTGGGTGCCAGCGGCGGCTCACTGCTGCATATTGTCTACCTTGAGCAAGGTTACGAGCAGGCCGGCGAATTCTATGCCAACATCCAAGTGGTCATCAACAACTGGCTGCTGATAGAAGGTCACACAATTGGTATTGGCGACACCATTGCCGACTCGCAGACTTACTCCAAAATCCAGGATGCGATTAAGAAAGCCAAGGTAGACTTACTTTCATCGTGTTTTTTTTGTGTATAGTTGCTTTATTCTTATTAATACTTATTAACTCAGAACATTAGATGATGAAGTTTTTTTTTCTCTGCTGCAGTGGATGTAATTTTATATGGAACTGAGACATTTTCATTTTATTATGCTTATCGTTTACTTTTGCTATATTGTTTACTTTTGCTAAAGTTTTTTTACCACTGTCCATTTGACTGTTGACAAGAGTACACAAAAAGTTTTCAGCTGATTATGGTGAAATTTTTTATCGATGGGACGTGAGCCATCGAACAGTCATTTTTCTCCTTCAGCCGTATATACACCGTGGTCCATAAAAAACCGTGCCACTTTTATTTTTTGAATAGCTTCATGAAACTTTGACCGATTTTCATAATTTTTGGCACGCAACATTAAGAAGAAACTTGACATAAATGGCTTTAGTTTTGACCACCTCACTTTAATACTGTCGCTGCACCACCTTGTGAAATGCAAAAGTCGTAGTTTGACCACTTACAACAATGAATTCATGCTGGATAGCACACGCGTTGGCTTCGAAATGATTAACTGAATAACGACGAACACAATTGGCAGTTATTGTCTCTCAAATAGTCTCAGTGTCATCTCATATCACATCGTCTTTATTACAGCATGTGCTCAAAATGTCCTTTTGCAGCACGAATGCAAGCGGTAGATGTTGACACTACTCTCTAACAGCAGGTTCAATAATCTGCATTTAACAAGGTAGTGTAGCTACCATATTGAGGTGAGGTGGTCAAAACTATTATTAATTCTTTCAAGTTTCTTCTTGATGTTGCATGCCAAAAATTATTAAAATTGGCCAATGTGTCATGAAGCTATTCAAAAAATAAAAGTGGCACATTTTTTATGGACCACGGTGTAGCTGTAGTGTAATAGCTGGTGCCCTGGAGTGGAAATGCTGGAAGTGCTAGTAGACTCATGCTGTTGGTGGGTTGTTAGATGGACGTGATTGAGGTAATAGAGAAGGCTCATAATGATGAACTGGAACCAACTCCCGGCAACACCCTGCGCCAGACGTTTGAGAACCAAGTCAACCGCATCCTGAACGACGCTCGTGACAAGACTGGCAGCCTAGCGCAGAAGTCTCTTTCGGAGTTCAATAACTTCAAGTCCATGGTCGTTGCCGGCTCCAAAGGAAACAAGATCAACATCTCTCAGGTCTGTTGTTGCACCTGGTATGCTAGGCTGAATCAGATATGCACTACTGATTGTAAGTAGATGTTTTGTGAATTTGCTTTAAGTAAGTAGACGGTTTAAAAAAACTAATTTATAAAGTACCGTGGTAAAAATGAATCTGAGGTGCTTTAAGCTTTGGTGTTATCCAGTTTATCTTTTTTCACCTATCGATATTTATTAACCATGCTACGTAGCGAATGTGTTAGTGGAACTGCCAGTTAGTCTTTTGTTTTTCATGTTTACTGTGGAAAATGTGCAGGTTATCGCATGCGTTGGACAGCAGAACGTGGAGGGGAAACGAATTCCATTCGGTTTTCGACATCGCACACTGCCTCACTTCATCAAAGATGATTATGGTCCTGAGTCTCGAGGCTTTGTAGAGAATTCATACCTTGCTGGTCTGACGCCAACAGAGTTCTATTTTCATGCAATGGGTGGTCGTGAGGGTCTTATCGATACTGCTGTCAAAACAGCCGAAACAGGTATGCGGTTCGCTGATGGATGTGGAATTTTTAAAATGATCTTTAAAGATAATTTATAATTTGATGCATAGTGTTATTATCGTGCTCATGCATGCCATTATTATGTCATTTTCGTGATGAATTTGAGTCAACTTCTGCTGTTAGAGATTTTTGGAATTTCTCATGTTTTTGTTTACATCATCCTACTGAATCTTTCTCACTGATCGGCATCTTTCATTTATCGTAGTGTTTATATACAAGAAATTTGAGCAGTTTCGGTTCAGTAGTTTAGCTGAAAATTGGGGTGTTCACGCTAACTTAACATACAAATACCAAATTCTCTATCTGGATCGCATAATGATAGTTTCGTGGCGCCACCTTGTGAATGATATAGACTGGTGTCGCAGCCCGAAATCACCAAAAAATCCATTAAAAACCCCTATTTTTGGCGTTCAAGGTCATTCGAGGTCATTGAATTTGGCGGCAATCGAGAGCCAGTGTATGACTTCCTATTAGTGATTAATAGTAACCTAGGCCCTATCTCGCACCGTTACTCAGATACAGTGACTTATTGGCCAAAAATCACAAATTTTGGCCACCCCTTTCTCATTTAGCACTCTCGTTCGGGGCGACTTTTTTAGAATTTATGGAAAAGCTTTTACAGTTTCTGAAACTAGAGTCTTCCAGGCAGCTGACATTGAAAATTTGGTGATTCTAGCTTGCACTGCTTTTGACTGATCCACCCGAGTGACAGACAGACAGACAGAATTGCGATGGCTAAGACGCGCTGAAAGCAGTAGCTGCTTTCGCGTAAAAATGTGAAATAGTTCACATGGTCTGTTCCCAAGCAGTTGACACAAAGTTACAACTATTGCATCATTTACGAACTTATTTCTGGCAACTTGTGACTAAACTTGGCTCCTTCATTAAATAACTAAACACAGTAAAAGGCTAGTTTCATCATCTATTTTAATAGTCTGGTTCATTGAGGTAGTATTTTCGAGCATTATTCTATTCGGCTGTGTATATATCACAATGGTAATTGTGAGACTGTCAATATGCTATTGGACAGGTTACATCCAGCGTCGTCTGATCAAGGCAATGGAGAGCGTAATGGTGAAGTACGATGGTACGGTGAGGAACCAGATAGAGCAGCTGATACAGCTCCGCTATGGTGAGGATGGGCTTGCAGGAGAGTGGGTCGAATTCCAACAGCTGCCGTCACTCAAACCTTCCAATCGGGCTTTTGAGTCACGCTTTCGATTCGATCCCAACAACGAAAGGTGTTTGTCTATTTCTACTCATCTGTATTCTAGAATCTTGTACAGTAGGTGATGGCTTAGTTAGGATGTGGCTGCTGCTTAGTGTCACGCCTGTTCTTGTTATGCAAAGTTCATTTATGTGTCAGGTTAATATTTGTATGGGTGACCATCAGCAGACAGGTAAAACTCGCTAAAGCATCTTGGTATGTAACCAGCCACACAGGTTAACTCAGCCTGGCCATCCCTCCATGGATAGGAGCACTGAGTACCAGCAAAAGCTGGGGCATGAACACGCACTGTCTTTATGGTTTTCCAATAAAAGCTGGTGTCTGGCTGAGGACTAAGGAAATGGAGGTTAGTGCCATGTTGTGGTCTTATGGCCCAGGAAGATGTTTACATTTTGCATTGTACACTAGAGCAGTTAAGTTTGTAGTATTGGCTTTGTAGCATACTTGCATAGTAGTACACTGTGTCCCAAAATTTGCTATAACCTTCACTTCAGATGCATTTGTCACTAACTTTGGAACACTGTGTATGTGGTGTTTGCAGGCATCTGAGGAAGTATTTGAATGAAGAGATCGTCAAAGATCTCGTCGGAGATGCCCATGCAATTGCCGAGCTGGAGAAGGAATGGGACCAGCTGAGTGAAGACAGGCTTGCGCTGCGCCAGATATTTCCTTCTGGCGAGAGCAAGGTAACTATGGTCATTCCTTGCCAGTATTGGGTATTGGCTGGTTTGTCATGTAGTCTGTGTTTTGTTACGTTGTGTTTGTGCTGTTGGAGATAAGGAAGGGCATTATTCTGTAGTCTCTAAATTTAGACAGGTTTTTTACGAGAGAACTTTGAAGGACCCAGTCATACCCATAGTAAGCAAGCAAAAAATTTTAACCAGTTAGCAAACTGCTGAGTAGGTGTGTTGTGTTGGTTGATATTTATTGGAAAATGAATTTTGAAGCTGTTTTTTCATAGTTTTGTGTGACATTTGCTGTGCGTTTTTTAGGTTGTTTTGCCGTGCAACTTGTCGAGGCTGATTTGGAATGCACAGAAGATTTTCCGCATTAATACACGAAAGACAACAGATCTGCATCCTTTGAAAGTTGTTGAAGGTAAAATCGATATTATTATTATTATTATTATCATTGCACAGTTTGTATGGCAACATTAGTCAGATTGAATCAGAGTTGCTGGCAGTCACAGATGAGTCTTCAGATTGTGCAGAAGATGGGTTGTTAGTCATTCAGGTGTGGTGGTAGGTCATTTCAGAGCCGAGATGCAGAACATGAGAATTAGATAGTTTATTATGTCTGATTTTGGGTTACTCCTAGCAGTTGTCAAATCAAGCAATAGAGCAATAGCTCAAGCGGAGAAATATTTAGGGCCAGTGTCGACATATTGTACGACCATTCACCTGGAGATGTGCAGACTAGATGGGTAGGGACCAACTTAATTCACGATTTCACGGCCGTGACATTTTCCATGAAATTGGCCTTCTTCCGTGAAAAACGCCGATTTCCGTGAAATCTGTGATTTTTCGTGAATTTTAGCGCTTTTAGTTTAATTTATGACAATTCCAGAGTGTTATCAGCAGCTTTTATACGGATATTGCTGTTTGCCATGTGTCGCACTTCAGCACTAAGTAGTTGACATTGACTGTCTTGAGTCTTGACTTAGTGTAGTAAATATTCGTTGTTCTGAAATTTCTTCGTTTGCAATAGCGCAGTACCTCGAAATAACGTCTGTGGGGCCCATGAATTTGCGAAACTTTCCGTGAATTTTACGTGAAATTTGACACATTTTAAAAATTCTGCCATGAAATCATGCATTTTTTTCCGTGAATTCGGTTGGTCCCTATAGATGGGCAAGACTGATGCTGCAGCCTGTTAAGATGGCTGGCCACCCACATAATAATTAACTTATAATAAAAGAAAGTGTCAGCTGGCTGTAAGTGTGTAATATCTTGCACAAACATATTTGTGCAATATTTTGCACGGTTGTACAGCAGCTCTTCGTGTGATGCTGGTTAGCTTTTGCCGCATGTTAGGTGTCCGAGACCTGAGCAGGAAGTTCGTCATAGTGAAAGGTGACGATCGACTGAGTCGTGAAGCTAACATCAATGCGACCCTGCTGATGAACATCCTCGTGCGGTCGATGCTGTGTTCTAAACGCGTCATCGAGGAGTTGCATCTAACCTCTGAGGCATTCGAGTGGATACTCGGAGAGATCGAGACGAGATATGTCCAAGCACAGGTTTGCGAATGTCTTCGATTTACAAGCATATGTTATCACTAAACCAGGGGTAACTCTGATTTACTGTTATCGGAGTTGTACTACCAGTACTGTATTTCTCATTGATCCTCGTGATTTTATCATTGGCTTTAGTTTTCATTTGTCATGTAATGCTGTTGCAGCAGTTAATTAGCAAAGATTGGATTTCTGGAATTTTGGTACTATAATAATATAGTACTGCATGAGATGCCTGATTTCATGCCCCCATGTTGCTAAGTGCTGATACGATGAACATTTTTCATCAGGGAACCAGATAATGTTCACCATCAAAGCAACGGTAGCAACTGACAGTGCCAGTTAAGGCAAGCAAGATTGTACTCACGACGCATTGTGACATCAGCATTACATCACAACTAGCAAAGAATATTTAACAGTCATATTTTGTTAAATTATTTTGAATTACCATTTCTTCAGCTACATCTTGATCTCACTACAGAAGTATTATTATTGTTGCTGTTGTTATCATCACTAGAAAATTTCCCGCTGTATGGGTGAGTCCACTCTGTTTCTCGGCAACCTAACTCCCTGCCCCCAGGCTGCCCATAGTTGATGTGGGGGCAAGGTGGGGGTGGGTAAGGCCCAAGGACTCAAATGCCGCAGTCTGTGTCTGCGACCATGCAGTACAGAAGGTGCCATATGGGTATGACAGATGACATACAGACAGACAGACAGACAAACAAACTTCCAGTGCATTGTAATAAGATTATTATTTATCTTTAGTCTTTTGAGTGCTTAGTCACACATAGTTTTTTTTTCAGAATCATTTGGGCATGCAGAGGGTAGATGCTTCAAGGGCGGGACTGGTCTTGCCAACTGCAACCTACGTATATCTGCTGTACAGTCTGAAGAGCCTCCGGCCAACAATTAGCAACGTTGAACATTATAATATGCTGTTGATTGACAGGTGCAGCCGGGTGAAATGGTGGGAGCGTTGGCAGCGCAGTCGCTGGGTGAACCAGCCACACAGATGACTCTCAACACATTCCACTACGCCGGTGTGTCAGCCAAGAACGTGACGCTTGGTGTGCCTCGACTGAAGGAGATCATCAATGTGTCCAAGAAACCACGAACTCCATCGCTTACGGTGTTCTTGACTGGAGCAGCTGCAAAGGATGCCGAGAAGGCCAAGGTAATGTCTACCATTGATAGCTGACATGTGATCTAGATGATATGCGTTGTGTAGTTCCATGAATGTTTCTGTCAACTTTAGTTGCTCTGCAGGTGGTTGGTTGTTATGCTCTTTTTCCCCATTAATGTTGTGATTTGAGATTTATCTCCTATTCATTTTTTAGCTATTTTTTTGAAACAGCCATGAAGCACTTGAGTGAGTTTCCATAAAATTTAGTTTATTTGCAGAAACATTACACAAGACTTTCATCAGACTTGTTTGCCATGGTGAACTTTTGCAAATTTGTTGTCACATTTTGTTGGTAAATGATCCACAATAGAACATGATGAGGCTTGTTATTTCTGGATATGAGTGTGATGAAGGCTATAGTCGCAATGTGTAATGTGCGTGCTAGGATGTGTTGTGTCGTCTCGAGCACACGACGCTACGCAAGGTGACGGCCAACACTGCGATCTACTACGATCCCGACCCACTGAACACAGTGATAGCCGAGGACCAGGAATGGGTTAGCATCTACTACGAGATGCCGGACTTTGATGTGTCGCGCATATCTCCTTGGCTACTGCGTGTGGAACTCGACCGCAAACGTATGACTGACAAGAAACTGACGATGGAACAGATTTCGGAGAAGATCACTGCTGGTATGCCACTATGCTTAGTACTGTGTTCGATCAGTCAGTAAGTCTCAAGAAATATCCACTTATGCAAATGATATATGGTTTACAAGCCTAGAGATAAAACTGAACTAAAGCTGTGAAAACTGGTTATCGATATATAACATGAAAAGTAAATAAAAAGAGTGCTAAAGTTAGTCTAAGAATGTTTGTTCAAACAGTACTTGAAATTCTGGACAAGGAATTATGCAGTGTCATATTGTCATAAAGTATCATTAATTTGTCAAACCAGTTATAGTTAGCATGTATTTGTAATATGTGTGGCATACTTTGTCGTTGTAATATATACCGTGGCTGTGTTCTAATGCGCTCAGGATTTGGAGATGACTTGAACTGTATATTCAACGATGATAATGCCGAGAAACTGGTTCTGCGCATCCGCATTATGAATTCAGATGAAAACAAGTTCCAGGAAGTAAGACTTATTTGTTATATGTGGAATTGTTCTTGCAGTGCAAGCATTTCTGCCTTATTCCTCACATTTTTCTGTAGCATGGTCTGTCTGTGTGTCACATTGGTGTCTTTTGCTTAAACTGTTCAACAAATTTGGAACACTTGTAGTTTACAAGAGTCATCGCTTGAGTTAGATCGTTTTCTTGTATTTTATAGTGCTAACAAATGCATAAAAATTATGACTGATTGTTCAGTAGTTTTGATTCAGAGTATATAGCATGAATGTTTGATTTGGATAAACAAACAGATTTTCTTTGCCTCCTGGAGAGTTCTGGAAAGTCTTGGAAATTTTTCCTCAATTTTGCAGGACATGGAAAGTGTTGGAAAATGAGTTTCGACTTGGAAAATCCTGAAAATTAAAGTTTTAGGTTCTGGAAAGTCCTGGAAAATCAAAATCTCGGATAGTTGATAATTTTTGGGGGTTGAAAATAAACAACGTGTAGCACTAGCATAGTACAGCACTTACTTACTGAAATACAGTGATGAGATAAATTGGCATTCTATATGCTATTTTACCATTCTTTACAGCACTTAGGCAAGTGTTTGTCTTTATTGATTGTCTCAGAGAAGGTCTTGGAAAAACATTTTGACAGTCTCGGAAAAGTCGTGGAAATTTTTGTTTCAGTAAAAGTGTGGGCACCCTGAACAGGATGAACTTGTGTTTCGGTATGCAGGACCAGGAGGAGCAGGTGGACAAGATGGAGGACGATGTGTTTTTACGTTGTATTGAATCAAACATGCTCAGCGACATGTCTCTGCAGGGCATCGAGGCCATCTCTAAGGTAAGATGCGTCGTTGAAAACTATTAGTTGACAAGTTTTTTATTGTAAGCATGTTAGTGACATTATGTTTGATAAATTGCTGATTTTGTTACCGTACTTACTTAAAGAAGTGTTTTGTTGATTTATGGGATTTACTTGGCAAAGTTCTGTTTCGTTCCTATACTGGCTAGTGCTATTGCATTTTTGTGGCTGCATTTGTTTGAATTATAAGCACATATATTAGTATTGTCTTTAGTCATCAATTTTTTTGCCGCCATTCAAGACAGTTGAGTACTCATTGCGTAACAGCCAAGCCTGTCTTTTACTACAGTGCAAGTACCAGTTTCTTAAAATGCTTTTTGTCAGTTGCTGTTTAGCTGTTTTTTTTGTATGAGTAGGGCTGTACTGAATATTCTGTTCATATTCTATTCGGCCCGAATAGTAGGCTGAATAGTGTATTCGTATTCGGTCGAATAGTTGTGCCATACATAGACCGAATACGAATAGTTCAGTCTCAAAGACATCTGCTGTCAGCCCAGCTATCTCAGCAGCGTAACACCCACACGTGATGCTTTATGGCATTTTCTTAACTATTTCATTTGCCCACTGTCATAAGTCACTGTCATGTAATGTTAGTAATGTTTGTCAGTATCATTCGTTTAACATGGATACAAAATGCCCGATTTTCCAAATTTTTCATCGCTCCGTGATGAAACTATGGCATTCGGCAATCTGTTTGAACTTGTGTCAACTATTCGTATTCTATTCGTATTCGGCCAAATACTATAACACATTATTCTTATTCGGCCGAATAGTAAAATCTGCTGTTCGGTACAGCTCTATGTATGAGTCTTGTTTATTCTAGTGTTCAGTTCCGTGCTCAGTTTTGACTTTGCATCTTCTTTTATTTTGTGCATTACATATTAGTTGCATTTTGAAATAAAAATATCATTATCCTAATTGTTTAGCATTTCGATGCAGGTGTACATGCATTTGCCGACTACCGATGATAAGAAGCGGATAGTGATTACGGAAGATGGAGAGTTCAAGGCAATTCAGGAATGGATTTTGGAGACGGACGGAACGTCTCTGATGCGGGTGTTATCAGAGAAGGACGTTGATCCTGTCCGGACCACGACCAACGACATCGTCGAGATTTTTTCGGTAATTTTTATGTGCTATTTCATAATGCACCTAGTCTGTCACAGTTTGATTATTTGTATTTAAGGAAAAACTACACCTGGCATAATCACATGCAAGCTCTGGTTTTGTTTTAATTTAAGTTTTGGTTTTATGCATCAGCACCCTTTGAGCAAGTGAACCAGTGTGCGTCATCTGCAGTGTTATACCACATGCCGTGCCAGAAGTTGTGTCTTTCATGTTATATTTATCTCCGCCAACGGAACGAAGTGAACATTGGAGGAGATTATGAGATTGGTCATTCTGTGTGTCCGTGTGTGTGTCCGTCCGTGTGTTTGTGTACGCAACGGTGCTAGATAAACGTATGGTCGGAATGAACCACCTATAGGAAGTCGACCACTGCGAGTCGAATGGTCACGTGACCAATGACATCACGTGACCCTGAAAGATCAAGGTCGTGACCCCATTTTCTTTGAGGCACCATATCTCCATAACAGTGCCAGATAGATGCATGGTCACAGTGTAGTAGTAGTAGTTGTTGTTGTTGTTGTAATGTTTAAAAAACTTTTACATTGGCGGAGATATGCACTCTCACGAGTGCCTTCTAGTTTCATCTTTAATTTACTTCTGAGCTTTGGTAATTTTTTGACCGTAAGTTAGAACTTAGAAGATTATCAGACTTTTTCCTAGTTCTAGTGTGTATGCTGTTGTACAATCATGATACCAGCTACTAGCTGTGTTAAGGCTTGCTGGAGTGGAGCTTTGCACATTGATCTCAGTCAGGTTTTAGCCTTTTTGTGCATTCCAGGCTAGCTGGTGTTGTGTTGAGCAAGGAGTAAGACTTGTTCATTTACCTGCACAATTCAGTCGTCTCCTGTGTTTTCAGTGTCTGGGCATCGAGGCCGTGAGGAAGGCGATCGAGCGTGAGATGTATCACGTGATCTCATTCGACGGCTCGTACGTGAACTACCGGCACCTGGCGCTGCTGTGTGACGTGATGACAGCCAAGGGTCATCTCATGGCAATCACTCGTCATGGCATCAACCGACAGGAGACCGGGGCCCTGGCTCGCTGCTCTTTTGAGGAGACCGTGAGTTGATTTATTTCCAGCGCTTTTTTGATACACACAGTTAGACTGACACTGTGTTGTGGAAAGAGTTGCATGATGCACAGTGAGTTATAAATTGTAAGGCCTAAAGAAAAAAGCTGTGCTTCCAGCTGCAGTCAGCAAAAAACTAGGGACGGGGGTGGGGGAGAAATTTTGTCATTTATTTTTATATTATGACGTGTCATGTAATATTACCCAACAACCTATAAAAACAAACTGACAGTCTGACATGCTAAATAGTACTCACAAGATCTCAAGCAAAGTTACTGCAACATTTCAGCCTAGATGCAAACAGTATTTTCAGTAAAACTTTGAAACTATACCAAAAACTGCAATGATATTTTTTTAATTGCTATAAAAATTTCAGGGAAGCAGGTTTTTCTGGGGATGGACTGGACAACTACCGGAAGCATAGATTCTTTAATTCCTAACAGTTACTTCTGTTACATGTAACATGTGTAATGTAGTCTTGCACTGTCATTGTTTGACAGTAAATCAGCCTGACATCTGTGCTGTCATAAGTGAAGTTACATGTCGAGTTAACTACTTATTTATTAATGTTGTCACACTGCAAACATTGCTAAGGAAAGACGTAATTGCTGATGCGTAAAGTCGCATTAAATTAGTAACACAGAAGGAAGAATATACACAATAAATCAAGCATTGTTAGTCACATGATGTGATGTGAATATATAGACTTAATCTGGTTTTCAAAAAAAACAGCCCTGATTATTTTTTAGTTCTGGATGTTGCCAACAGTGCCAGCAGATGGTCTATTATTCAAAGACATGGAATTTGCACTTAAATGGACCGAGGTAACCTGAGTGGTAAACTTATTCTGGTAATTTAAATGGTAACCATAATCCACTAAACGCTTCATATATTTGAATGTTTTAAACCTCTACTCTGTGTCCGATAGAAAGTGGACGCCAAAACGAATAGCAATAACTAAACAAAAACTTTTCCGTTTTGTCAGAAAATTCACACATTCTGTAATTCAAGTGTCAAGCAAAACGACTGTGTGTTTCGAAAACCATTTGATAGCAACATTTTTGTTTGCATTTAAAATACATCACTGGAAATATGAAGTTTACAGCACAGCAAGCTTGACACTGCAGTTTTAATTCCTGTTTCACAATCCTGTGAACCGATGTTTTGGAAATTACAGTTTTTTAAGTGTCCAGTGCATTCTCGTGACTTAATACCAGCAATCTGAATCTGATACTTTTTACCACTGCGGGGTTTGTGGTACCAGTTTGATAAATCTTAATCAGCAACTTATTCAAAGTTTTATTCAAAAACTTTTTTCCTGCATCATTATTTTTTGATGTAGCACTTTAATTACAATTGTTATGTTCTTTACAAAAACCATATTTTGATGCATCAAAGCCACTTCGACATATCACGATATTCGGTGCCTGTGCAGATATGTTTGTACTTGTGTCTAGAAATGTTAAGTCTTCAAAAGTTTATACTTTTACTTTAAATTTTGTGCACCTCTTTCATATTAAACCCAAGTATGAGAAACTAATTTAGGTCAATGGCAATTTTAGTTTAATCCAGTTATTCACAATGTTTTTGGGGTCCACTGATTTATAGGGTCACAGTGGATAATACGGGCATCTGTGGTCATTTTGTCCCTGTCATACTTGAGCTGCCCAGCTGTAGAGCTGCAGAAGCTGGGTCTATCCCTCGTCAACTCATTTTATGATATCAGTTTGTGTGTAGCAGCAAGTAATGTCTTTGTAAAATGCTTGCTCAACTAATGCGTGCAGTTTTAGAATGTTTTATTGCTTGCAGGACCAGTGATCTTTTTTGCATGCAGCTTATGTAGCTAACACGCATAGTTTCAGATTGCTGAATGCTGATTGTAAAGTTGCATTTTCACTTGACAGAAGCAGAAGATGAATTTAGTAGATCTGTTACAGACCAGTCTGCTAAGATTTTTGCCTCGACTTTTTGGCCAAGCTCAAGGCCTGACTGTTGCAAAACCAAGGCCACAAAATTTGGCCTTAAGACGAAGGTCAAGGAAAAACGTTAACACGATAATATTGATCAAAAAGTCTGTTGGAATAGAGCAGCTGATATGTGAAGATATGTCGGCTGTTCTGCAGTTTCCGCGATACTTGTTACAATTATTTGGACACTGTTAGTTATACTTGCACTTTCAAGTTTTCAATTTCAGAGTATGTGATATCTCGTTGCTTATAGGCCATACACAGGCATAGTGATGTTTTCTTTTTTCGCTACCAGTCACGTTGACTTGGTTTAGAAGGCAGCTTTGTTCTACGAGTAATTGTCCAGCAGTACAAACTGTATTTGTTGCAGGTTGAGATCCTAGTGGAGGCAGCTACTCATGCAGAGATTGATCCAATGAGGGGCGTGTCGGAGGCTATAATGCTCGGCCAGCTGGCACGCATCGGCACCGGTTCATTTGATCTCCTGTTGGATGCTGAGAAGTGCAAATATGGCATGGAGATACCGAACAACATCGACGGCATGATGGGACCTGGTATGCATCGAATTATGTGGCTTAATACTGCTTACTTGAAGGCGTAGTATGGCTGATTTTGGTGGTGGCATGTCTGCTCGCTGCTCCGTGGATCCAAGTATTTGATCGCATAATGTGCCTCTGTATCATTGGCTCAAACCATTCAGCTGCCATTTTCGTCATTGTGCAGAGCTTTGGGTCACAAGCCTGACTTACGTAAGCAGTGCTATGGCAAGAACCCGATCGTTTACATTTTTACGCATAGCCATCACAATTTTGTTTCTCCGTCCATTTGTCCATTCGTCTGTCCGTCACACGGATGGATCAGTCAAAAACGGTGCAAGCTAGGATCATCAAATCTTCACCATCTGCTGCCTGGAAGACTATAGTTTCAGGAACTGTAAAGCTTTTCCATAAATTCGAAGGGGGGTCACCCTGAACGAAGGCGCTAAATGAGAGGGGGGTGGGCAAAATTTGCGATTTTTGGCCAATAGGTTGCTGTATCTCAGTAATGGTGCGAGATAGGGCCTAGGTTACTATTAATCACTAATAGGAAGTCGTACACTGGCTCTCGTTTGGCGCCGAATTCAATGGCCTTGAATGATCTTGAATGGCAAAATAAAGGGTTTTATGGATTTTTTGGCGATTTCGGGCTGCGACACAAGTCTATATCATTCACACGGTGGCGCCACAGAACTATCGTTATGCGATCCAGATAGAGAATTTGGTATTTGTATATTGACTTAGCGTGAACACCCCAATTTTCAGCTAAACTACTGAACCGGAACTGCTATAGGGTTTCGAGTGTCTTGTGAGCATTAGCTGAAATTTCTTGTCTTTTTTAAATGCCACCGCATTGAAAATGCATTACAAGGTGAAAAGAGCAAAATAGAGAAAATGGGGTCATCTGATTCTGACCCTGAATGAGCTCGTTTCTAATTTGCTGCACACCAGACAGAGTGCAAAAAAGTTTCAAGCCTGTTTTACCACTTACATTACTCAAAGTACTTGCATTGGCTCGTTCTAACTTGCTGGAGTTACTGTACATGAGACGGTGATTGTGTAGGACTTGGAATGTTTGGAGCAGCTGGTGCAAGTCCGAGCAGCAGTACGGGCTCTCCGCACATGACGCCATGGACACAGGGTGGAACTCCGGCGTACATGGGCGCATGGTCACCTATTGGCAGTATGGGAATGACCCCCGGTGCTGCAGGATTCTCTCCACCAGACAGTGGCTACAGTCCCGGATACAGTCCGGCTTGGTCACCGCAGCCCGGATCTCCTTCTTCTCCAGCGCAGAGTCCATACATACCAAGCCCGACTGGACTGCTGTCACCCACGTACAGTCCGGCATCCCCCGCCTACATGCCCGCATCGCCGGCATTCACCCCACAGAGTCCGGGATATTCTCCACACAGCCCTGGATACTCTCCGGGCAGTCCGGGCTACTCACCAACTTCGCCATCGTACAGCCCGACCTCGCCTTCGTACAGTCCAACCAGCCCATCATACAGCCCAACATCTCCGTCTTATTCACCGACAAGCCCGTCGTATTCACCCACGAGCCCGTCCTATTCTCCTACAAGTCCTTCATACAGTCCAACGTCACCATCATACAGCCCAACAAGCCCCTCCTACAGCCCGACATCACCCTCGTACAGCCCGACGAGCCCGAGCTACAGTCCAACCTCGCCATCCTACAGCCCTACCAGTCCGTCATACTCGCCCACGTCACCGTCATACTCCCCGACAAGTCCCAGTTACTCACCAACCAGCCCCAGCTATTCACCCACCAGCCCCAGCTACTCTCCCACGAGCCCAAGTTATTCACCGACCAGCCCATCTTATTCCCCCACCAGTCCATCGTACTCCCCAACCAGTCCGAGCTACTCACCCACTAGCCCAAGCTATTCCCCGACGAGCCCCAGCTACTCTCCAACGTCTCCAAACTACAGCCCGTCGTCACCGAACTATTCGCCGACCAGCCCCAGTTACTCGCCGCAGAGTCCGAGCTACAGTCCAAGCAGCCCCAAGTACAGTCCGACGTCTCCGTCGTATTCACCGACGAGTCCGTCATATTCACCGAGCTCGCCTCATTATTCAGCGACCGGTGGCGCCTACTCGCCGGCCTCTCCGACTTACTCCCCGGGAGCGGAGTATTCACCGTCGTCCCCGCAGTATACGCCGACATCACCACAGTACTCAATCACTTCGCCGATGTACTCTCCCTCGTCACCAAAGTACTCTCCTTCTTCGCCAAAGTACTCGCCACAGATGATGATCACTCCGACCAGTCCAGTGTACAGTCCGACTTCGCCAGAATACACTCCGAGCTCCCCGCAGTACACGCCATCATCGCCAGAGCACACGCCGTCGGGCATGAGCTATTCACCATCAAGCCCAACCTACACACCGAAGAGCCCGATCTATTCCCCATCTACGCCGTCGATCACTCCGAAGAGTCCCAAGTACTCACCGGAATCGAAAAAGACAACTCCGTCGACGCCGAAATACACACCCGACGATCCAGACGATGAGGAAGATGACGAGAGTGAGGATGTGGAGCCAGAGTAAGTGATGTACATAGACACGTGTAATATAGACTGTGGTGATTGATGTGAATGAACAGCTGAAGACAGCTAACAGTTGAAGAACTGTGAACAGACATCACTGCTGTATTTAACATAAAGCTAACTAGTGTTGGATTACTTTGTTATATGCTTGTGCGCATAGTGCAAATTTGTGACATGTTGAGGAGTTCAACAGCAGACACTTGCGGTGAATGGTATACATATTCACATTTATCTATATCTAGCTGCTACTGGTGATAAATGGACATTTCGTTAAGACGTTTTGCCAGTTTGTCATCGTTTGTAGTTGTGATTCAGTTAGACTCTGTGATTGCATGAAAAACTGCACGTTGGATATAAATCATGCAGCTGTCAGATGTAATGTATAAAAGCCATCTGTACGAACGTCTTTTACTAGGATTAATTTTTGCCAAAAAAATTTCAGTCTTGGTTTATATTGCTATTTTTTCACTTTTTCCATAGTGAAATAAGTCTGGAATGATCTAAGAATACGTTGTGTAGAATGACGTATCCATCTCGTTACCAGTGTTCAAGTTAGCATTAAAACGCTTTGTTACATTTTGCATGCAGTGGCCTTTGAAACTGCAAATTTAGCAGCAATCACAGACACATTAGAGTGCTTTGGTTATCTGTTGCAAGAAAACCAGCAGATGGCTGCCAGTCTAGACAAGGCAAAATGCGTCTGTTGCATGTGCATACTCGAGTGTGAAATTTTGAGTCTTGTGTCGCAGACCATTATATACTTCGTCTCAAAAAAACATCCCGAAACATTTTCAATTGCAACTTGATGAAGGATTATCGGATTTTAACAGTTTTTGGTAAAAAATATTCCTGAGAACTGGCCATCAAATCACTACATAGTATGTTTTTTCACTACCTGGGGAAATCAAAACCAATGAAATATTCCATTTTTACCTAAAGTGGTATTATTACTTTTAATGTAAAATGCACAAAAACACATTTTGTTTACATTTTTGCCACTTTGGCTGATACTTCATCTGATTGTTTCATTTTTGAGTTGCCTACAATAAATAGAATGTTGAAATGTTGGCCAACTGTGCAATCTCAAACATGGAGACGATTTCTCCATTCATTGACAGCAGTATCGATAATGTTATGCTCCAGACTAATCCAGACTTCACCAGTCTCTTCTTAAATTCATAAACATTTCTTAACGTCATATGATAGATATACTGCTGCATGACAGTGAAATCTTGCAATCTACTGGCTATTGGGGGCCACAGATCTGGATATACGAAATTTATTGACATTTTTTAATCATTTTAATGCATATTTTGCTTGGTCTGATTTCCCCAGGTAGTGCAGAAGCAGAGATTGGGTGAGGTGGGGACTTTAATAGCCAGTTGTGTCAGAAATATGTGTGCCAAAAATTATTGAAATCTGATAACCATCCCTCAAGTTACGGGCAGTAACAATGGGGATGTTTTTTTGCATATTTTGCTTGGTTTTTCCCCAGGTAGTGCAGAAATAGACATGGGTGAAATGGAAAACTTCGCCATTTAAGGGCAAGTTGTGTCAGGAATATTTACACCAAAAATTGAGAATCTGATAATTTTTGTTAAAGTTAGAATCGAAAATGTCTAGGTTGTTTTTAAATTTAGACACAGTGTAATATATATATTAAGTCCATGTGTACGGTGGTTGCAACATTACTGTTAGCTATTATCAACAGTGATAATTAGTTGCACGCAAGACAGTTTAAGTGTGTATTCTGCTGGTTGTGATTTTGCATAACTATTCGGAAGAACCAAAAATGGCTAGTAAAATTGTAAATAAAGGCTGACATCCATATTTACTGATGGAATGCATAATAGCAACCCAAGTGTAATCAAATGATAACAACCCTATTTGACCGGCTGCCAATAAGCTTCCGTTAGCCTTTAGACTAAGCATAATGTCACACTAGATCTGATTTCTTCTCTATGGACTTGTACACAGATTACTTGATGTATCTAGACCTATTGCTAATGACAGTTAACAAAACGAGTCACACTTTGTAACAAATTGTGACAGCTGCTTTATTGCGCAAATAAAGAATAAGCAGTGGTATAAAAAAACTAGTCTCATCCGAAATGAAAACCTTTAAAAATATTGCCATTGCACACTAGATCTGATTTGCAATATAAAAACTGGGTACCGTACACTTAGTAAAAACCACACACCAACACACATGTCGGTCGACAGTATGCCACAAATCAGCCTACAATGCTGGCTCATTGTTAATATACACTGTACAAATATCGCCATTAGTGAAAACAAAATAGTATCAACATGCACTGAAGAACCTGTAGTGTAGTGGCGGCAGCGTAGCATGGCTGGAAAACTGGTTTGTAAAGCCTAAAGTTAAATCTTAGAAACCAACAAAAACAAATTCTAGCCTTTTTTGTTTGTTACGCAATTTCAAACAAAGTACGTATTCAATTTCATATTTTAATCATAACTTATGAAGCTTGCTACAATTTATAGGTGGGACAGAATAGTGTACTATGGCACTCTAGGTGGACATAATTTTGTGCCTGGTCTTAACTGAACACCAATACCTATAGTTTCTCCAAAACCTAGGCTTTTCCAGCTGAGCAGCATGCTATACACGATGTACAAATCCAGCAATGCAAACTGCACAAGAAGTAGTAAAAGCTTGATATCCTCTGACTGGCAACACACTGGTGGTATACTAGTTGAAATGCCTGAAGTTAGCTAGTGGCATAGTACAGGTCCTATCAATTGATAAGCATTCGATAACCAATTGCACAGAGATTAACGAGCCATTTGTGAAATGTGACCGGTGATTTGGATTATTTGGTGAATATTTCTGTTTCAAAATCCATGAAACTAATTTTTGCACTCTGTGCTACAACATGTACATAAAGAACACTTATTTTCTAGTGCAATGGTGAAACAAATATGTATACTTTTTGTCTCATGAACTGAAAAGTCGGATTTTTTAAGATACAGCCACAAAATGATTCTTACCGCTTTAATTTATGGTTACAATATTCCCATACTTGTCAACTGTATAAATAAATAATTTAAAATAAACCTATGATCAGCTTTATAATTAACGGAATTAATTGGCAGAATTAAGAGGACCTGTTTCAACTCCTACATCAGTGAAATACTAAAATCTAAAAACAGCTGCATTGCAGCACAAGGCAAATGCCGTTACATAATAAAAACAACATAGAATAGTGCTGCCTAATTCACAGAATATTTTTGAATTAACTCATGTGCCACATTGATAAATTCAAAATATGCAGTGCACTGTGCTTTACCACTATCTAGGACCATAATGCACTGGTAAATATGAGCTGATTTTAGCATGAATCAGGCAGCACAAAAATGCAACACAATATTTATGCAACAGTTCGCAGAAAATGATACAAAAATAACGGCATGGTAAAATCACGCCGCTGTGTATCGGACACTGATGCGGCCGGACGAACTGCAGCTTTGCAGCAGACGCATTTCTTGCTCGTTGAGTGGTGCAATCTTCGCAACCTCGTTGAATACACTACAACACGGACATTCCAAATGTCGGCAACGTGTATTACCAACATGTAGAACAGGGCAAAAAAGCGAGCAAACAAATTAGTAAAATACTGATGCATTTTTAACTTTCCCTGAAACTGTCACACTCAATCAGTAAAAATGCAATAATGATTAAACGTACAACAACTAGCCCCACATGAAAGTAACTTTAGAAAATTACTCTAGACACCAGCTTGACCTATGCACTGGCACACTGTGTTGCTGACAGATGAACTTGGCAGGAGGAATACGTGCAACAGAAATAGGGACACAATTTTTAGCACTAAACCTGCAAAATGCCATTTCTGTATATCAGCTGTAAAAATATAGCCAAAAATAAAACCTCAAATTGCAACATTTCTGTGGTGAATTCATTCTGACCTATTAGACCCCAAAACCGTAGTGTATGCCAATAAATGGTATAAATCGTCATACCGATGCGAATACTTCAGCAGAATTGTTTTCAGTAACTTGTTTGTGGGTGACATTAGCATAGTGTTCAGCTGATGTGCTGTGTCGATCAGATCGGTGACCGTGTACCGCGTGTAATGAACCACGGTCGCATCCTGCATACAGACCATGCAAACAGTACTACAAGCTGTATGCGGCATAACAAGTAATGCAAAAAGCCCGACCTCTGTGGATTTTAGGCTACATACAACTGATGAGTAGAGCCATTTCCACAGAATTTGGCAGAAATTCAAAAATAACCGGCAATTAGTATGATCTTTGACTTGATGACATATTTTTAGCACGGAAAAAATCAAACTGAACTGCCAAAAGCTGTGGGCCCTACAAATAGCTATTGCAATATGGCACAATTATAAATAATTCAACTTGACAAACTGCACTTTTAAAATGAAAAAAAGATAGGTAATTTTCTTTGTTCATTGCTAGCACAACTCAGCACAATGTCACTATGCCAGCCAGCCATTCAGAAACTGAAGTTTTTCAACAGGATAGAGCTCAGTTTACTTACAACTGGAAGGCCGCGGTGAGCCACGGAATTTGGACGATTTTGCCGCGGTAAGCCACAGAATTTTCCAAACTGGCCCGCAGAACTTGGCAAAATTTTCCTCGGATAACTGTGGGCCCTACTGATGAGAGGTGGGTGGTCCACAAATACAGTGTATGCGGCAGATTTCTGTGGACCGTTTCGTAAGCCAGCTATATTAATGCACAGTGCATACATCATGTTTAGCTGAGGTTAGGTGAGAAAGGTGATCAGGGTGCAAGATACAAAAATTGCTTTTTCATAGATCTTTATCTTCCAGATGCAGCGCAGCTCCTTTCGGAATTATCACACTGCTTAACTTGTCCATCTGATTGGGTCTAAACTATGCACTGAAACATGCTTGTTGTATGCTGCTGCCCTACTCTCAACAGCAATGCTGAGAACAACTGCAACATAAATACAGAAATAATAGATAAAAATATAACAAAAAATAGTAAAAAAAAGTAAAAATGAGTAATATAAGAACTATATTATTCATGGTGCCATTCAGCTACACTCAAAGTAGGCTCAGTCACGTATCAGATTATGTCTACTGCCACAACGAAGACATTAAGATAGGTGGAACAGTTATCTCAAGTTCTCAGTGCTGTTTTGCATAAAACGAGCAAATAACTGGAATAAACTGCCATGAAAATAAAATACTGATGCACACTCACCCATTCGCCGTCACAGTTCATGTTCATAGCGAGCAGCAAACAGGCCGCTGCCATCTTGGATTCCAGGCAGCTGACGTAAGAGTAATCCATCAGTGACGTCTCCAGAATGAATCTAGTGAGAGTCAGCGTCACGTTGCTCACTCGACCGCACTGCAAGTGCAAACACAGCATGCTTTCTGCTGCTAAGCTGCTAATAGAGACTACAGATTAGGCACTGATTAAACGATTCGGGTCCACCATTCCAAATGGCTGCCAAAAACCTGTTTTGGAAGACGATGAAAACGTACTTATTAAACACTATAACTAACTGTTAACACCGATCGTATTCCTAACCCTATGCCTAACTGTGGCAGCTTTTAGAATGGCGGGTTGAGTGGCCAACACCCTAAAAACATACATCAGCCAAGTGACAATATATCATGCGACGACCACTGATCGATAGTGATCATCTCAACTAAAAACTGGAGCATGCTTCCTGTGCGGCCACCTTCTTGTGGTAGAATTGTCTGGGCCCGATGTTGAGTTGACCAAACCACTGGCGACGACTGGCATCGCTCATCTGCCGCTCGCCGCAACCCCCCACTGGATCCAATTCCTGGGAGTTCACCTCGGGCGTCTGTTTGTGGTTTTTACAACCGATCTGCGACACCTCTGGGACTTTCTGGAACGGACTGGGGCGGTGACCCACCCCCTCGACCGGGAATGAAACAGAGTGCATCATGTGTAGTGTTCTGACAAATCTTATTTATTTTAATGTTAACAGACTTTTACTAATCTGAAGTTGCTTTTCATGTGCAACCTTTGGCCCATCCATACCACTATAAAATGATATACAATAAACATACTACCCGATATACTATTTGCAATTTTGTGCACATAAAATTACACCGCAATGGATCAGTCTAGTCCTGACACATCACGAATCTGTAATGACTATTGACCTGTGCATAGCGACGAACAAAAGTATACGAGAGAGGAAGACCGATGTCAAAGTCTACAGCTTTGAGGATGCGCGTTTCCATGTCGAGCAAATCCAATCTTGTGTACGCATCATCACAGACATACAGAAAGTCATCAACAACTGGAGGACTCCTCTCCTGTTACACAACCAAATCTTACACCATCACAAGTGAGTGATAATGTGCCAAAGGAAAATGGAAATTTGACCACCATCAGTCACATGCGGACACAATCCCTTCCAGCTCACTAGTTTTAGCATGACAGCATTTGAACGAAAAAGTACACAGTTTAGACCCAGTCATAAAATAAACAAGTTTCTGGACAATAAATATCACAGCTTAAACTGCACAATATCCACCAAGCACACAAGCTCATCATAATAAATCACTCTGAAAATCAAACCAATTTTCTTTATCTTTGGCCCAACCATCTAAAAAACAAACAAAAGCAGACATGATACAGACTTTCTAACGCTTATGCATCTGACAGGAGCAAGTGTGCTAGTGAAAATTTTTTTTTAAAAACTAAACACAACTTTGCCATTACATAGTTCAGGTTCATATTGAATGTTACATGGCTAGACATACCTCAAATTTGCACGCAATATTGAGTGCAGTGGAGCCAATCAGCTGGAGCAGGTTCTTGGCCACAATCTGCTCCTGTCGGTCCAGGTAGAGATCAGTTAGTTTCACTGCCAGGTACAACGTCTCATGGACCAACTCGAAGCTCTGCTGAACTTCAACCAACCAGTCAACAAGTATTGCTCGCATAGTCACCGACATCTCGGTCTGACGTCGCAAGTAGTCCGACACAACAAACTGAAGCTGCACACAATATTGCATACATGCACATAGAAGATCCAGCTTCTGTTAAATATTGCAATCTTAATCACCATTACTGTAAACCAAAATTTCACAACAAGGCTGATGTCATCCCATGTCAAAAGTTCCAACCAAGAAACATAGAATTGAAAATTAAATATACATTTAAACTTTTAATATGTAACAATTAAAATCAATATTCAGTATTTACAACAGAAATTATTGAAAATTCCCTCACTTAAGAAAAATATAAAATTCAGTAACCAAAACTGACTAATTTTAGACAACTTGACATAGGTTACTCTTGAGGCCCTAATAGCACAATGTGGTAGCTAGCGGATAGACTGCAACTAATCTAACTAGACAGAAAAAAGTTTTAATTAATTTCTTACATGGTGCATATTTGTGAAATTATTTTCAGATCACATTCATATTTCATTAAATTTGATCACTGTCTATCTCATGCACTTCGAATCAGTAGAAGTCACTGTCAGCATAATTACCAATTTCAAATATGACCTCATTAATAATTATTAAAGGTCCATGGTACGGTCAAACTCATTCGCGCAATTTCTGTAGATTTAAATTAGACATTTAACCTCGCATACATAATATGTCGATTTGAGCTTCATAAATATATGAAATGCGGCATTACGTTACGTTATGCGAAATATTCTAATCTATCAGTGCCTGTGGTGACGTCATGACCCTAGTCCATATAGATCATGAATGCTAATGGCCTAGCCAACGACGTCATCATTCTCGGCTAGGCCATTAATATTCATGACATTTATAGGCTAAACTCATGATGTCATCGCAGACCGTCATGGCAGCGCGTTTTCTACGTCGTTTTCGTAGATCGTCGACTTCAAAGGTAAATTTTTCCGTGTTGACAAAACGCTGGGCGCCAATATTACTGTCAAAGTTATCAGAAAATTCTGCACTTTCAGGAAAATGGATAAAATGTATAAGTTAGTTTTGGCGTCCACGGACTTTTAAATCGCTAACCGTCTCAAAAGCTACAGTTGACATTTAGGTACAGACCTGTTAACATCGTTTCAATTGTAGCTAGCCAGTAGCCACAGACAGTAACATGTGACACAGTCTCAACAGAGTGATGAAATTTGACAATTTGGACTTTTAAATCACTAACCGTCTCAAAAGCTACAGTTGACATTTAGGTACAGACCTGTTAACATCGTTTCAATTGTAGCTAGCCAGTAGCCACAGACAGTAACATGTGACACAGTCTCAGAGTGATGAAATTTGACAATTTGGTAAGTTATCACCAGCTGCATGTAGTACTACTGACCTCTCGTCGTCTGTAATGGTCGAATATGTCATTGACGTAGGTGGTCACATACAAAGGATTTGGGTTTTCTTTGTCAACGTCAACCCAATCGACAGTCATTTCCTCCGACTACATGACAACATTCAGTAACACAAACATTGAAAATGCTCACATTTAAATCTAACATTGCATCAGACCTACTGAACTATAAATCATCGGAAGCATTAAAACAGTCATGCCATGTATCAACACAACTAACAAAGTATACACAATGATTGACGATGACAACGTGACAGCAATTAAGCAGCAATGAAGCAACTTCAAATATGTTGCCCACTGGACATACTCAACTGTTAAAACGATTACATCAAACAATCGTCAAATACACATACATCTTGCAGCAACCAGGCAATTATTGGGACTCATCAAGTAATCATTTTCAAAAAGTGTTTGACCTATTTGCAAAAAATGTATCTCACACCTTTGACGCACTACATGGTAGACACCAATTCGGACTAAATTCGATCGGCACTTATCCAATGATGATCATGGCATCAGGATGTGCATGCTAACTTGACATCAATTCAGTGCTCGGAGTAACAACGTGTGCTAGTAACCTACACCTGTGCTACAAATAAGAGGTGCCATAGCAAATGATATATGATATGATATGTTCTCCAGGATTGCTAGTACCTCAGGTGGGGCAGTGCCAACATCAGCTAGACAGTGAACTCCAGCTGTGTGAACTGAAGCTACATCATCATCTATGGCAATCTTAGCATTTGAGGCTAGTTCATCTTCATCCACCGCTTCCGGAATAATACGTGGTAACGCGTTCTCTTTGCACTTCTTTTTAACAGCACCGACTGATGACCCTTTACTCTGCACATGCACAAGAGATACACTTTACCACATTTGCATATCGGATGCAACAGAATTCTTCTTATCCTAACACATGGGAAAATAATTCTGAAACTGATAAATTTCATTTCTTAAGTGCTTTTATTGCTGTACATTGTGTTATCAGGCACAATGAGGTTTCAGCAGAACTGTGTCACATCATGGCTGGCAGAAAAATTATGCTACGGTAACCAGATATGTGATTCATGGTCTAATGCTGAGACAATGCATAGCTTTGAAATGGCTTCTATATACCAGTTAAAACACAAATAGTCAAACATATATTACATATTTATCAAGAACCAATCACTTGCGATAGCACCAATTTAACAACTGCTCTATCAGTTGAAATAAACTCTACTGCATGTTCATACAAACTGTATACGGTTGTCAATTATAATCTAACATAAACCTGTCATGTTAATTCCATAGAAAAATCTTAAATAGAAATAAATAATATCGCAATTGAAAGCATAGAAAGATTAGGCAAAATCCTGGCTCATTTGTAACAAACTCACATTAGTAAGATTGCCAAACACTGCTCGTCTTTTCTGCTGCTGTGACTTGCTTGCCATCACTACGTCATTCTCTTCGGCTGACTGCATGTTAACCTATGAGCCCAACAATTCCAATTTCCAATAAACAAATACTCATGAATTGACTACTTAAAAACAATAATTTAATATCATGATATTGTGATAACAAAAACAAGACAAATTTCAGATTAAAGACATTTGCAATTAAACCACAGTGTGTGAAGCTAAATGTTAGTAAATTTTAGTAATTCTATCATATTTCCTTCCTCGCAACAGAAAAGATACAAATGTAAATTTTACTAGCAATTACTCATAAGCAACTTCCAAGAGTTATAAATAACACATCATGCTTGACATATTCACAGACTTGCTAGTCAGGGGCTGCTCAATAATCTGAAGGTAAAATCGACGATACCATAGTCTGAAAGTTTTTGGGTTCTTTCCTATACACATCTACAGTAGTTGACTCAATCTCCACATGTCCTCTCCACTAAAAATAGAGTTAGAGTTAGGGTGAGGGTTACAGTTAGTGAAAATGCATGTTGCACCCTAGGTTTATCAAACCTTTGAACTATCGAACCTTCAGATTATAAACATACAATCGGAAAATCCACTAGTCACTACATCAGCAATGTCAATATAATATGTTGGTACTATACTAACAGTTCTCGACTGATGAATATCGATTTCCATCTCTTGGTAATGCACTATAAACACACACAGGCAAATGGATAACAATAATTCTAGCGGTAGATTGGCGATCTTGCTGTTAACACTGGAAAACTGCTAGAGGTAGATCGGGTAGATACATTATTGAGAAGATGGTAGAACTTATATGCCTAGCAGACACAGAAGGTCTATAAACCATGCCATGACACTGTTTTGTCAGGTATTTAAATCAGGCTTATTCAGTATCATATCAGGTAACAGGAACTTTCGTTCCCACGTACTTTCGCTCCCAGGAGCGACTTTCGCTCCATGGTACTGTCGTTCCCTGAAACTTTCGTTCCCAGGAACTCTCGTTCCCTGGAACTTTCGCTCCCGTGAGCGAAAATGAGGTGGAACTTTCGCTCTTCACTCAGAGTTAACATTATATGCCTACACACTTAATAGAAGCAGATGAAATCAAAGGACGCCAGCATGTGGTGTAAATGCTCAACGTTTAAAACAAGAAGGCCCAGCTGTCGCTAGGGAACGTGCTACAACTAGCCTAGAAAGGTTTTCCGAAAGATGGGTTTAAGGTTTAGGGAAGAAACTAGAATTTAAAATAATGGTAAGAACTTGACGAAAAATATAATTTAAGGAAGAGTTTATAAACAGATATAACTTGAGGAAAAATTTGGAGAACTTAGTCAACTTAAGATAAATTAGTTAATAAAATAATTTGCTAGATCCTGCCATCTTCTACTACAATGAATCTGTACAAATATACGAAGTTATAATGCTTTAATTTCCATTAGTTTATTAATTAAATAATCATAATTTGTGTTGGGGAGCGTAACCATGTTAGGCTGACTGTGGGAACGAAAGTTCCATGGAACGAAAGTTCCCGGGAGCGAAAGTTCCATCTATGGAACTTTCGTTCCTGGGAGCGAAAGTACGTGGGAATGAAAGTTCCATAATTCTCATATCAGAGTCCATCTCAAGCCAAAGCTGTTTTTTGTAACACGGTCTTAGAACTATAGCGTTTTTGAATAAATTTTATTTAATGCTTGGTAATTGATAACATTTTAGTTCCAACCAGTCTTAGCAATGCAGTGAAGAAATGTGGCTGCATTCTTACATTAACATTAACATTGAGATAAATGTAATTATATAAATGGCGATCTACCACTAGTAATTTTCTGTACTCCAGTGCGAGATCGCCAATCTACCGCTAGCACTGACCAATGGATAACGGTAAAAAGCGGATCGGCGGATGTTCAGATTTGCGGATGTCGCAGCATGTTTAGGGCTAGGGTTAGGAATATAGTTAAGATAAGGGTAAAGATAGAGTTAGTTTTAGGAATAGGGCTTGGAGATGATCTTTAACCATCTCCAAATAATAAATTACTGCTTAATTACAACGTTTCCTGTTGCAACATCAGCAGATCCAGAATCCACTTTTTACCCGTAGCCTAGTCAAATAAGCATTGCTTAATATACAATAGTTTATTTCTAACAGAAAACTACATCAAAGTAATCAGTGATAGTGGCCTACTACAAAACAACACAAAAGCATCAACGTGGCGTCTAGTGCAATGCAATGTGATATTAGCATGCAGTACTGTTCCGCACGTTACCAACAGTTTCAGACTACAGAAAAAATAATATGCATTGTGCACTGCAGTGTCAAAATAAATATGTAATCGGCTGCACCAAATAATGACCAATGAAAAAAATAGCATATGCCTCTGGCTTAGACTATAATACAGGTTATACGGGGTTATAATTTAGGGAAAAACAGCTTCCGTGTAGTGCACTATCAGTGGATTAGCGGCGCCGTTAGCGACAACTCGAAAAATGGAAGTTCACGTTTATTATTCCGCTTCTGTGACAAATGAACACAAATGATGTACAATGCTTGGTTTAGTGGACAAACCGAAGTCGATTATTCAACAAAAAGATGCCTAAAATCAGAATAACCATACAACAATCACCGAAACACTAAAAACACTTTAATTTCGAACTTCGTGTCAATACTTGTACTGGCAGTCATTGGCCGACCTCCGCTTGACCTGATTCTTTAAGCCAGTCACAGACCTGAGAAACAGTGCAGCCACGCCTACCAGCTGTCGCTCGGCAGTCGGCATGGGCGCCGCCGCCTGCAACGCCGGAGTGGGGGCATCGCTCACACGACGCGCACTTGCTATAGCTTACGGTAGTCAGAGCCACGACCAGAAGTCGTCCTTTGCTTTGCTTTTCCTATGCTCTGCACTAGGCTATAACTTTTATGCAGTAAAACTAACGAAATTTATATCAGCTACCGCTACATGCATTTTCAGGGCTGTTGCCTAAGCGCTATTATTGATCTCCAAGAAGTCCATCGATCCCTGCTGTTGGTCTTCGGCAAAGATTATTGAAAACATCTGCAGTTTAATGTTTTTTATAATGTATTTTATAAAATTATAAAATGCGTGTTTTATGTATATTATTTGCAAATGAATGTTTTAACGTCTATGCTGTACAACATGCAATAAAAAAATTAACAGTAGGAGACCCGGGCAAAAGGAACCAGTGGGCAAAAGGAACCACGCCGTTATTCTATGTTACTTATTTATTATTTCACATGTGGTTGGGTTTATATTGTTACGTCATTACTCTGCGTGTAAATAACGGCAAAGAGGAGGTGTGTCATGGAGTCGGTCTAAACGCAGACGAATTTAGTCGAAATCGAAGGGTTTGTTTGTGATTTCTGGTTCTTTTTAAAACAATCATGCTTCTGTCCTAGTTGATGTGAGAATTTTTTGCCTCATGCTGTCGTTGTTAGTAATTATTAGCATTTGTGGGAGTATTACGACTGATGATGATAGTTGTGTAACGCTTATGATAGCACGCCGTTTAATTGAAGCAGCACTGCACGGGCAAATAGAACCAGGCAAAAGGAACCGGTTCGTTTTGCCTGGTTCCATTTGCCCGTTTAGTTCCATGAGATTGTGCACAAAGTCTTTTGAGTTTTTTTAAAGAAACATAATCCAAGTATGCAATTAGTCTGTTGAAGAAGAATAACACTGTGATGTTTGCACATAAACTGACCAAATTATTTGTATCATTGTGCATTCTGTAGATGGTTTACAAGTACAAAAGACACATGGCAAGAGCAAGCTGGAGTGAATCAGCTATGCAGGCTGCAATGAAGGCAGTGACTGAAGACAAGATATCTCTGTCATCAGCTGTGGCACAGTTTGACATTCCGTATCCAACTTTGCGCAAGCACATTATCAAAGGCTCAGCAGCAAAGTCACTTGGTCGATTTTGCCAAACATTTTCCGATTGTCAAGAAACTGAGTTGGTCAATTATTTGCAGAAAATGGAGTCATACTTCTATGGCTTGATGAAAAATGATCTGAAATCTATGGCATTCCGGTTGGCAGAGCGCAGTCATCTGCACCATCCATTTAAAAATGACAGAGCAGGGGATCAGTGGGTTGCTGATT